>OCZT010000003.1_pt1 | contig 226411 bp, 179 predicted proteins | sample 1539031 | NCBI WGS metagenome assembly OCZT01 (sample SAMEA3539308, study PRJEB22396) | soil metagenome | biome: tundra; feature: field; material: soil | place: USA | collected 2010-05 | depth 0.15 m
GAAATATGTCATAGGCGACCCGGCTGAGGATAAGGCCCACGGCGGCCAGTACTGCGCCAAAGCGATCTATAATACGGGCACGAATTCCGACTGGGGCTGCGGGTTTGCGTGTGGTTCATCATACGCGGCGGGTTTTCTTGACGCTTCAGGCAGGCAATACATCACGTTCTGGGCAAACGTGCCCGAGGGCGTCACATTTTATTGTTTTGTAAATGAATCGGCCGCAAACGGCGCTGACGGCGAGTTCTACAACGGCCCGTCGCTCACAGGCTCGGGTAAATGGGTCGAGTATTCCGTGCCGTTCGATGAATTGTTTAAAAATGTCTACTCAGGCAGCCAGATGGGCAATAACCAGTTCGATCCGTCGGGCGTGGGAGTGGTTGGATTCCAGATAGGCGGCAACCAGGGAAAAGACAAGTTCCTGGTGGACGACATCTGGTTCAAATAAGGTCAAAACATTCAGATAGTAGAGAGTAGAAAGTAGAAGGGCAAAAAAGCAATGTAGAGAGGCGGCTTGCTGCCTCTCTAACGCAGGCTTGAGCAGCGGTCGCATATTATACGGCCACTAGGGAACAATATTCATAAAATATTCCAGAATATCCAAATATTGAACACAGATACAAGGCAGTAATATTTAAAGTCTTTATTTTAGGGGGGAACATGAAAAAAACTCTGACAATAATCCTGGGAATAGCCTTATTTTTTGTAATTATCATTGCCGGATGCAAGAAGAACGTCCTGCCTTTGCCGGCTGACACACCCACAAACGGACCCGTAGTTACGGCCACCCACCCGCCGGGCTGGATAGATGACTGCGAAGACGGGGACAATGTAAACGATTATAGCGGGGCCAATCCCGTCCACAATGCGGGAGGCTACTGGATAACATATGACGACGACAGCTCGGCAAACAGCGGCACTTCGTACGTATGGCCCATGTCGCAAACATGGGCTACAAAAAAACAAATAGGCAATTCAACAGACACTCCCCCGTATAAGATCCCGCCATTTACAATGTCCCAGCCGGGATTTTCATCGTCGCCTTATGGTGGCTTGTACGCGGCGCGTATCACGGGATATGTGACTACAAACTCGAGCTTGGCGCCTCCCGGAGAAATGACAGGTGGATTTCAATTCGGGTTTATAGGGATGGGAATACAGCTTGTCTCAAGCGCGGGCGAGCCTGCCTGCAATGAAGTTGACATAAGCGCGTATACGGGCGTAAAATTCTATACAAAAGGTGACGGCAAAACATGGGACATTAAGCTGCCTTTTGTCTCAAGCTCTTTGAACTGTGACGGGACCATAACCACGACAATGTCGTCTTTTACCAGTTCCGACGAGTATAAACTGACATTCACGCCTCCTACAGGATGGACGCAGGAAACTGTCTACTTTTCCAATTTCACCCAGGTAGGCTGGGGCACCACAATATCCATTGCATCTGGAAGATATTGGCAGGGATGTTCAGCTTCTTCAGCCGGGACAACACCGGGCTGGACTTCTACATGCCCCATGTCAACCGTGAAACAGCATGTACATCAGATCCAGTTCCAGACAGACGACCAGTCCGTAGTATATCCCGCCTCAAGGGAACTTTGGATTGACGACATACGACTTTTCTAAGATCAAAACATTCATAGAGTAGAAAGAAGATAGTGGAAGGGCAAAGAAAAGGCAGTTTTAGGCGTATTTGTTTTATGAATGTTCTGGATTTATCTACTCTCTACTATCTACTCTCTGAATGTCTTGATCTTAAGGAAATGCCCCCGGTTGCCCGGGGGCTGCGAGGGATGTTGCAGCGTCCGGTTAAGAACGCCGCAATCCCTTTTTCCATGAGTACCGCTTTCCACAAACCCATGCACCCTTATACAATTCTGCATAATCATATGACATAATTGAAGCTGAAAAAGTTCCAAAAAACAGCATTAAATAATATAGGAGTCAAATTTTCCGCAGCTTGCTGCGTTAGAACAAAGGCCGCAACCTTATAGTCCGTATAAGCAAAGCGTTACGGATAAAGGTTGCGCCTACACGAACAAAACAAAATGCAAACTGAAAGAAGAACGTAAATCGTGGATTGATTTGTATTTGATTATGTAGGCGCAACCTTTAGGTTGCGGTTTTTGTATGTAAGGCGGGTTGTTATACCCCGTCAGCTCTGCTGTGCGAGGATGCTGTATTTATTACTTGTTTTACCGGAACTAAACCCCGTTCAAAATTTCATATATTTATGGCTGTTTTTACATTGACACATGAAAATTCGGGGCTATAATTATAGTGGTGAGGAAGAACGAGGAGAGTATATGACGCGTGTTTCCAGGTTCATTTCTGCATTATTTCTATTTATAATCTTATTGTCAGGTTTGTCTTTTTGCGCCCCTGTTTCAGAACAGGTCATTGTGGATCAGTTTGGATGGAGAGCCGGTTCGAAAAAAGTGGCGATTCTAGCCAAACCAATCACGGGCCAGAATTCAGGGGCGGCTTTTACCCTGCCCGCAAACGGCGCGGCCTTTGAAGTGCGCCGCGCTTTGGACAACTCAACTGCATATGCCGGCACCGTAACCAGCTATAACGCGGGCGCGACAAACGCACAGTCCGGCGACCAGGTTTGTTGGGCGGATTTTACCTCATTTGCAACTCCGGGCAAATACTATATCTATGACCCGACAAACAATGTGCAATCCTATAACTTCGACATAAGGGACGATATTTTCAACAATATCCTTAAAACAGCCGGTAAGTTTTTCTACTATCAGCGGTGCGGGATAAACATAGACGCGGGGCATGGCGGCAACTGGAACCATACCGCGTGCCATGAAGGCGCAAACCAGGATTTGGCGGCGCATCTGTGGAATGCAGGCGCGGACCAGGGGCAGGCAAAGGATGTTCACGGCGGCTGGCATGACGCGGGAGATTTTAACAAGTACGTGCCGTTCACGCTTGATGCTGTATTTGCGCTTATGATGGCATACGAACTAAATTCCGCGGCTTTCGGCGACGACTGGAACATAGCCGAATCGGGCAATGGCGTGCCCGATGTGCTTGACGAGATAAAGTATGAGCTTGACTGGATGCTGAGGATGCAAAATCCCGACGGTTCAGTCTGCAACAGGGTGGGGGTGTTAAATTACGTGGCTGCATACCCCCAGAACGACTCGCAGGCAAGGTATTATACCCTGCCGACAACGTGGGCGACATCGACGCTCGCGGGATTGGCAGCACATGGGGCGAGGCTTTTCGGGGCCTATAACGCGCAGTATTCGGGCTACGTCAATGCGCTTACAACTGCCGCGCAGAACGCCTGGGCCTATCTTGCGGCAAATACCGCCATGACACCGGCTTCAGGCGCAGACGGCGGCGGCTCCGGCGGAGGAGCGGGTTTTGCCGCTGCGGACGGCAACGGAACCGCGGCGGATGACGCCAGGCGCAGGCTCTTTGCCGCGGCAGAACTTTATAAGACCACGGGTACGGCCGTTTACAGGACTTATTTTGATTCCAATTACGCTTCAGCCACGCTTGTTGACGCCGGGCATCAGCCTATCACGAGTAATTTTTTTGACACGTCATCGTCATGGATAGACGAGATGGGAATGATCGTATACGCTTCCATAAGCGGATATGCCGTGAATGCGGCGGCTGTGAGCGCCATAAAGACTTCATTAAAGAACGGAATAGAAAATAATGTGGTGGGTAATTATACGGGCAATGCCGACCCGTACAGGTCCTATATGTGGGACGGCCATTACTGCTGGGGTTCAAACCAGATAAAGGCACAGTGGGCGTCTTTGCCCATCTATGGGATTTATCTGAATGTTAACCCGGCGAATAACGCTTTATATAAAGAATGCGCTGAGGAATACCTGCATTATTTTCACGGGAGAAATCCGCTGTCATACATATATCTTTCGAACATGGGGACAAAAGGCGCCAACCTGACCTCGGGCAAATCATGTATGCAGTTGTACCATGGATGGTTCTATGCAGGTTCGCCTTTATACGACGGTGCGTCATCCACATACGGCCAGGCGCCGGGCATGCTGGCGGGCGGAGCAAACCAGTTCTATGATGTGTCGACAATAATACCGCCGGCAAGTCAGCCGCCTCAAAAATCATTTAAGGACTGGAACATCGGGTGGAACGGGACATTGGACGAGCATTCATGGGAAGTCACGGAACCCGGGATTTATTATCAGGCAAAATACGACCTGGTGCTGGCATATTTTGCCGGGCCGGCCGGGACCCCGACATTTACACCGACGAACACGCCTTATGCGGGGAGCCCTACGTTTACGCCTACATGGACGCAGACTGTCACGGTTACTTTAACCGCAACCCTGACGACAGTGCCTTGCGCTGTTATTAATTATGACGGAGAAACTGCTTCCACGAATCTTGCCTCAGGCGGAGCCTGGGTTTCTGTGAGCGGAACGGCAAGCGAAGTTACCTCGCAATATCATTCCGCAACACACAGCCTGCAGGTGAATTTTGTCTGGACAGAGGGCTGGTATTCGGCTTTTGGATGGAACTGGGCCAATTGGAACGCGTCAGGCAATGTATATGACGCGACCTCGGCAGCCGGAATAGAGTTCTGGATAAGGTCGCTCGCCGGCGCCAATACAAACATGCAGGTGCAGCTTTGCGATTCAGCGAATGTTGTTTCAAATAACCTTGTGCTGACCGCGTACCTGCCCGGCGGCGCGACAACAACCTGGCAGAAGGTCTCCATACCTATGGCGGATTTTACCGGTATTAATAAAGCCTCTTTGTGGGAAATCAGGATCAATACGGGCGGGACCGTATCCGGGAACCAGACAATATTTTTTGATGATCTAAGTTTCACCCGGGCTTGCGGGAACACACCGACAAACATCCCTACTCAGACACCTGCCATAACCAAAACAGCCACAGGAAGCGTCACATCCACGGCGTCAAACACCCCCTCAAATACATGTACGCTAACCGGAACAGCCACGCCAAGTTTTACGCCAACACAAACATACACTGCTACAAACACACCTACATCAACGCCGACCAGAATATTTACAGTAACAGCGTCGTCTACTTACACCGAAAGCTGCACTCACACAGTGTCGCCGACAAATACGCCATATGCAGGGAGCCCCACAGATACGCCTACAGTTACCACGACCGCAACTACAAGCCCGACATCAACGGTGGTTGTCAATACACCGTCGTTTACATATACCGCAACACCAACTTATACATCAACACCGACGCGGACCAATACGTTCACATCAACAGTTTTGCCGGATACATTTACGGATACACCCACGTGCACCATGACACAAACACCGCAGCCAGGCGCGACAGCGACATATACGCAAACACCGCTAAATAATACGGCAACCGCGACGCCCACCCTGATGATAACGCCGGTTTCAACAACTACAGCCATACAGGTCAAAGACACTTTGTCGTATCCAAATCCCTGCAATCCGGTCAGCGGCCTTACAATAGTTTACAAACTTACGAGGGACGCGTCTGAAATAACATTTAAATTATACACAACAAGCGCGAGGCTTATCAGGAAACACACAGTAAGCTCCCTGACAAGCGCGGGAATTAAAACAATACTGATCAGTCCGGGCGTTTTGGAAAATTTATCGCAGGGAGTATACTTCTATGTGATAGAAGCAAAAGCGGATAACGGCACAACGGCGAGGTCAAAGATAGAAGAGATAATTATTATAAAATAAAATTTCGGGATTCATTGAAGGCAGAGCGGAGTTTTGGAAGTGATTGAAATTAAACGGGGTTTTCCAGCTTAAAAACCAATGATTTTGAGACCTTGTTTTACGATTTGATACCGCATGATTATCATATGACTTAATCTTAAAAATGCCAATAAAATAAGGCACAAACAAGAAAAACCTTGATTTATTCATATTTACTGGTAAACTGTCCTAATAGAACGAAACCTTTCGAGGATTTGGTTGTCTTAAACTTGTAGCTTTTTTTTTGACGATTTATTTAAATGTTTAAACCACTTTTTAATGAAGGGAAAAACGTGAAAATGAAAAAAATTATGCTTGCTTGTGTTCTTGCATTTTGCGTTTCCAATATATTTGCGCAGGGCGGTACTGTGCCTACGGGGCTGCCTAATTATTTCGGGTTCGGCACCATAGATAAGGCGGATACAGGCGCTTGCTGCGGCCCTCAATTTTGGAAAGACGGGCAGACTTGTTGGGATTATTCCTACCAGTATCTTACCCCGGGCTGGGCAGGCTGGGTTTCCGGAGGCGGATGGGCAACCAATGAAATGAAGCACTGGGAAACGTCACCGGCAAGTGAAATACAGGTTTTCACTTTTTATTATACCCCGTACACCCTTTCAAACTATACAACCGCGTCATGGATGAACACATATTTTTCTGATTTCAAATTACTTATGCAGAATATCGCCGCCAGCAATCTTCCGAAAGTCGTTATAGTCCACATTGAGCCTGATTTTCTGGGTTACATGAGGCAAAAGGGAACAGGTTCGTATAATCAAAGCGGCCTTGTCAAAGTTGGAAGTTCGGGTTTTAGCGAAACAGATGATGGGGTGGCCTTTTCTTCCTTACCCGACACATTACAGGGTTGGAGTGAGGCGTTTTTTAGGATAAGAAATCAGTACGCGAGAGGAAAAGTTTTATTGGCGCACCATTTTACACACTGGGCGACCGGCGCCGACATTTTTGCAGGCTCTCAGGCTCAATCTGTTTGCGATACAAATGTCGATGACATGTGCAATTTTATAAAGAATGTTGAAGGCAGTACTGCCAAAGCATACGACCTTTTCTTTGTCGACCCTGCGGACAGGGATGCGGATTGGTATAAGATTAAAAACGGCGACAGCACGCGGTGGACGGATACGAGTACTCATGCGTATTCAAACGGCAGGAGCTGGGGAAAGATCGGGTACATAACGGACAGGATATCCACGGATCTGGCGAGGCGCGGGATGTTTTGGCAGGTTCCAGCCGGCAACACATATTTTAAAACCTGCAATAACAGCGCAAACCATTACAGGGACAACAGCGCGCAGGAGTTCCTGCCTTCAACCACTACCGACGGTTCTGCGGGAACACCAGGAGACGCATATTCGCAATCTGATACCACAAAAGGGCCCGGGTTCTGGGCCAACCACGGTATTATAGGAGTTCTCTTCGGAGAGGGCGGTTATGACAGCAATGCCAGCCCGAATGATATGACGCATATAAGGGACTGGCCAACGGACGGCACAACAAATCCCGCATCTGACGGTCAGTCGGGCGGGATGTACGCGTTGGGCAAGGCAACATCAAGCGTCGCCGACAATGAAGGCGGATATTTAAGGGCCGCGATAGCAAAGTATTGTTCAAATAAGTTCCCGTTGAGCGGCACACCTCCGGTAAATACACCCACTTATACGAGTGTTCCGTCAAAGACAAATACACCGCAGAATACCCCTTCTTTTACATATACCCGCACACAGACCGGAACACCTACTTTTACCCGGACAAGCACACTTGTGGTTCCGAGCGCGACGCCAACATTTACATCGACCCGTACAAATACGCTTGTGGTTCCGAGCGCAACTCCCACATTTACATCAACCGTGACAAATACGCCTGTTATCCCGACAGCAACACCCACGTTTACATCAACAAGGACAAGCACTTCCGTTGTTTCTTCGCCGACATTTACTTCCACATATACCATAGTGATATTTTCACCAACATATACGGTAACGCCCCAGCCTACGGCTACCAGAACCAACACGATAGTGCCGCCTACATCAACAAATACGGCGACAAAAACTTCTACACCGCCTCCGACTGCAACGCCTACAAATCCTCCGCCGGGCGCGACCAATACATTTACTTCAACTGTAACCATGACTTTGATCCCAACAAATACAACAACGCCGACATTTACAAGCTCGCGTACATCAACACCGCCTCCTACAAGCACCTTTACAAACACGTCATTACCGAGCGCGACACCGACAAATCCGCCGCCGGGCGCCAGTTCGACCTATACAGGCACTTATACGCCGGTTGTGAGCCCGACGTTTACGGTCACGAAGACAAGCACTGTGATGATCCCGACAAGAACGAATACTTCAACAGTCACTTTAACAGCCACTTTGATTTTAACAGCCGTAAATACGCCTGTTAATACGCCCACAAGTACGGCAACTATACAGCCGGGCGCCACGGCAACTGCGGTTTCTGACGCGGATATACTTGCAATACCGGATCCGCCTGTAGCTTTCCCAAATCCCAATTATGGGACGCAAATGACCATAATGTTCGATATTACACGGCCGGTTACAAGTGTTGTTGTGAGGATATACACGGTCTCCCGCAGGCTTATCAGGGTGATCAGGCTCGAAGGCCTGTTCGGGACAGGCAAGGCCGCTGTGGTCATAAACCGCGGGTATTTGACGGGCTTGGCTAAGGGGACATATCTGTATCAACTGACGGTGAAGGACGGTGCGAATGAGGAAGCGAAGTCAAAAATCGGAATGGTTATAATACAATAAAATACAATTACAAATTACTAATGACTAATTACGAATTAAAACGCAGCCGGTTGTTTCGGTTCAATTAGTAATTAGTCATTAGTCATTAGTAATTGCCCTTACTGTTTCCTGCCGCACCTTAAGCATTCAAACTGTTCTGCTGATCCCGGGTTTATTTTTACTTCTATTTTCCCCCCGCATGCACACACAAGCCTTCTTGGCCCCCTGCGTTTATCAACAGCGGTTTTAACTTTATTTTTTCTCCGGTCCGCGGTCCTTTTGTCATCCATTTGGGGTCTCCTGTAAAATAGATTTAAGCGTGACAATGACATAATATAACAACGGTGAATTAATTTCAAGTTTTAAAATCTTTAATGCAAGTCCTGCCCGCAGGTAGTGTGCGGGAATAGGCTGCTTTGTACATACATACCCTTATAGGAAAATATATTTTGCCTGATCCGGGGTCGTATTTCTGCAGGTAATTATTGAACCCTACGAAAATACGAAAAATATTGCTTGAAAAGCCTTTTCGTACTATACAAATAAGGTAACAATATAATTACAAAAAACTTGACTTCTTCTTTCGTAAATGATAAAATAAATTCAATATAGCTATGCATTTGGAGGTTTTCCTCAATGGAAAACAACGAAATTTTTCGTAAAAATACGGTATCAACACTGTTGCACCAAATAATCCCATATTTTTTTATACTATTCCTGCTGGTCCCTTCAACTATTCGATCCGCAAATTTTGGCACAGATACAGCGGAATATCTGAAAATAAACCCTGAAGCCGGCCCTGCAGGCATGGGTGAGGCATATACAGCTATAGCAGAAGGGACAAATGCGCTTCAGTATAACCCTGCGGGACTTGCCATCATGGATAAAGGCGAGCTTACTGCGACCGAACTTTTCTGGTTCAATTCCATTTATATGACGCACCTGGCATTTGGATATCCGCTTGATTATGGGTTCGGGGTCGGCGGTTCATTATTATGGATAAGTTCGGGAAGTTTTGACTCCACAGGCGGAGCAGCGGCCCCTGTCAGTATGGAAGACGGGGTAATAAACATCGGAGTTGGAAAAAGCATAGGTGAAAACATACATTTAGGCTTAAGCCTGCACGGATTGTATGAACATTTTTCGGCAGGTCCGTCTTTATCAGTTTCTTCAATGGGGTTTTCCACAGATGCCGGCGCCGTGTTTTACCTGGGTTCAAGAAACCTGACCTTGGGGCTTACAGCCAAAAACATGGGGATCTTATTTGGGAACCTGGACCCGCTGCCCATGGAAGCGGCAATAGGGCTCGGCTACAGGCTTTATAACGGTTCTTTTGATTTTTTGAATGTGGCGCTTGATTTTTCCAAGGTTATAAATACGGACAATTTTTTTGCGGCCCTCGGAGCCGAGGTGTACGTGTTCCAGGCTGTGGCGCTCAGGTTTGGCCTGCGTTACAACAATGCGCTTGGGATGGACAGGGTCAGTTTCAGTAATATACAGAACATGCTTATTTTCTCGGCGGGTGCGGGTATAAATATAAATGATACTTTTACGGTTGATTATTCCTACACACCTATGGGCGATCTGGGACAGATACAGAGGATAACTTTGAAAATAAAGTTCGGTGATTCATGGTACGAAAGAAAGATGGCGGAAAAGAATGTCAAGATCGAACCTAAGGCCATTGAAATACCTGAGGTTAATGTGGCGGGCGGCGAGATAAAAAATGTGTCATTTAAACCGAATGTGCCGCAGGAAAATGTCAAGGAATGGACCCTTGCCATCAAAACCTCTGATGGTAAGATCGTCAAGTCATTCTCCGGTGTAGGCGAGGTGCCGAAGACCTTAAATTGGGACGGAACGGATGCGTATGGCCGGATATCCAAGTCGGACGTAAATTACGTTTTTGATTTCAAGGCAAAAAATGACGCCGGTCAGACTATCAAGACAATAGGCCAGATAGTACAGGCAAAGCAGTTTGATTACATGCACGAAGAGGACAAAAAATTCACGCCGCTTAAAGGCGGTGAAATGCTTGTCGCCCCTGTAACTCTTTTAGTGTCATCCGACGCGGAAGAGAGAAAGTCCGTGCCTTTTGTAATGGTTAATAAGGACATAAAGCAGGTCAAGAACTGGGATTTCGCAATATATGACGGGAACGGCGCGCTTTTAAAGAAATTCTCAGGCGGGGATATGATACCGTCCTATCTTGTATGGGACGGAAAAGATTCATACGGCAATTATGTGAAGGACTTAAAATCATGCAAATATGTGCTCGACTTGACGGGCGTTGACGGAAAAAAGGCCGAGATAAAAGACAGGCAGGTGATGAGGGATCCTTTTGTAATATCCGTCGGGTCCAGAAAACTGAAAATGGCGCAGAGGATCTATTTTGAGAACAACCTTTACGCGATAAATCCACAGATGATGCCGAGATTGGATTCCATAGCGGCGGATATCAGCGGATACAGCAATGTCCAGATATATATACAGGGGCACTCTTCCAGCGAGGGCGATACCGCGTATAACATCAAGCTTTCCCAGGACAGGGCAAAATCAGTGCTCCGGTATCTTGTGGAAAAACACAGGATATCCCCGCTTTCAATTACAACCGTAGGGTACGGCGCCAATATTCCGATAGACAAAGGCACAACTGAAGATGCGAAAATGAGGAACAGAAGGGTTGAAATAATAATTATAGGTGAAAAAGAATAATGCGGGCCCTGGTGATATATATATTGATCGCCGCGGCCGCAGCCGCAGCCGGCGCAGGATGCCAAAAAGCCGCTGCAGAGCAGTACAAAAGCCCTGAAAATCTTTTTAACCTGGCGACAGAGGCCATGGTGAAGGGAAACGACGTCCTGTCCATAGACCTTTATTATAAACTGATCGATTCATATCCGGATTTCAATAAATACAGGGCGGATTCGATTTACAGGCTCGGGATGCTGCTGTATAAAACGGAGCGTTATGACGAAGCTGAAAAAATTCTCGCGCTTTTTGCGGCTAAATTCAAGAATGACGACAGGTTAAGGAATGTTTATGAAAAGCTGATATATATTTACATGCAGGAATTCCATGACGAACAACGGGCACAGTCGGTCAGGGCCCTTTATGCGGAGAAATTCAAGGAAAGCCCGGTTTTAAAGGATATTGATAAAACAATAAATATCCTGTCAACCGATGAAAAGACCGGCTCGGCTGTCCTTGCCATGAACGCGGGAAACATAGGGATAATTAAAATGCTCAAAACCGGTGAAATAGACAGGGAGTTTTTTCCTGTAAGAAATTACGTTTTAGTAAGCGTCAAATCCCCGGACGGGAAGTTTGCGGCTGAAAAGAGGGAATTTTCCGGCGATTACAGCCTTTTCTTCGGGGCAATTGGCTCGAAAATGCAGAGAATAGAAGGCTCAACAGGCGCGTACGCGCCCCAATGGGCGTGGAACAGTAAATACATATTCTTTACATCCATGGATTGGCGGAGCAAGGAAAGAAGGATCAGGGTTTATGATACAGCCGGGAAAAAAACCCGGGAATTATTCAGGGCAAAAGGCGTGGGCCCGCTTCTGTGCATATCCCCGGATTCGGCCAAAATAGTTTTCACGTATCTTGACAAACTCTGGATAATGAACAGCGGCGGCAACTCGGTCGCACTGCTCAGCAAAAATATTGATGTGAAAGATATCAGTATGATAGCATGGTCGCGGGAAGGCGATTCCATAATTTACTCCAAGAAAAACGAAAAAGATGTTTATTACCTGTGTAAACTCGGAAGAAGAGAGATAGAAGCCATGCAGTAAGAGTCAAAAGATTCAGAGAGTAAAGAGTAGATAGTAGAAACGGCGGCGTTACATTATTATAAAAAGATGGAGGATCTAAAATGGCATTGAAAATATCCAGGGTCTTGTTAATGTTAATGTTTTTATTTTCGGGGGCGGTTTTTGGTTCCGTTGATGATTACCAGAATGCGGTCCAGCGCGATTCCAACAGCGTGGTCAGCCGGTTTAATCTCGGGCTTGCATACTACCAGGAACAGCAGTATGACAACGCGGCGGAATCCCTCAAAAAAACGCTTGAAATGAACAGGGAAGACAAGGCAAGCCATAAAAAAGTGGATTTTCAGGCGGCGCAGCTTTTGGGGATAATATACTTTAACTTTAAGAACAGCACCGATGAAGCCATTACTTATTTTAAAAAGGCCGCGGAATTGAACCCTTCCGAGGGCAATAACAACTATTATCTGGGTTTGGCTTTTAAGAAAAACGGCAACGCGGATGACGCGCTGAAGGCCTTTTTAAAGGCGCTTGAAAACGGGGCTGACGACGCGGCTGAAGTTAACTTCAGGATAGGGCAGATATATTACGAAAAAAAGGACTACAAAAGTTCCATGGGATATTTTGAGAAAGTAGCGGGTAGAAAGCCTGATTTTGCCGAAGCCAGGGAATATCTCGGCGATATTTACGACCGCAGGGGCGAAGCGGACAAGGCTGTTGAAAATTACATCCGGGTTGTAAAAGTGAACCCGAACAATATGCACGCCCAGTTCCAGCTCGGGTTGAATTACAGCAAACAGAAGGAGTACGACAAGATGATCGCGGCTTATAAAAAAACAATTGATATAGACCCCAACTTCTCCGACGCCCACTATAACCTGGGGATGGCTTATTATTACAGGAATATGTACGAGGACGCTATCGCCGAGTTTCAGACCGCGATAAAGCTGAGCCCAAACGACGCGGCAGCCTATTCTCTTTTGGCGCAGACAAAGACAACCGCTTACGATTTTCATATAAGCAAGGGTTCCGCATTCTTAACCGGGGATGATTTCCTGCAGGCAAGGGATGAGCTTCAGAAGGCTCTTGCTGTAAAACCCGGGGACCCGGAGGCCCGGAAATACCTCGACATAACCAATGAATCGATCCGGAAAGCGATCCCGGCAAAACTGGAACAGGCAAAAAGCGATTTTGAAAATAAAAAGTACTCCGAAGCGTATAACGGATGGGATTTTGTCATGAAAGCCGATCCGGAGAATGCGCAGGCCAGGGAAGGCATGGCCGGGCTCGAGAGGAATTCCGGGGATATTGTGACCGCAAGGGAATTAAAGGCCGCGGATCTTGAAAAGCAGGGCAGGCTGGCTGAAGCCATAACCGAATATTCCGAGATCTCAAAAATAGCGCCAAAGTCAAGGCAGGCCGGCGTAAGCGCGAAGATATCGGCGCTTATGTCCAAAATAAAGGGTAAAGTAAAATTATTGCTTGCCGCGGCCGATGAAGCGAATGCCGCCAAAGAATCCAGGAAAGCCCTGGAAAAGTATAATGAAGTCTTAAAATACGACGAGAAGAACGGCAGGGCCCTGAACGGGATCACCAAGATCAAGTCAAACCTGGAGGACCAGAAACAAATATACCTTGCGATGGCAAAACAGAACAAAGCGGACGACCGGACAAAATCACTTACTTATTACAAGAAAGCCATAGAGCTTGACCCCAACAGCGAGGAAGCCAACAAAGGCATAGAACAGTTGACCGGATCGCAGTCAAAAGTCGCCCTCGACGCCCAAAAAATAAAATCCATGTATTATGAGGGCGTGGACAAATACGTGAATGGGGAAGTAGACACAGCCATTAAAATATGGAAGCAGGTTCTTGCCATGGATCCGTCGCATGTGGAAGCGCGCAAGAACATAAAAAGAGCCGAGGAAAAACTGCAGGCCATCAAAAGTTTGAGCAGGTGACAAAAAGATGAAAATAACCATCTATGAAGTTGCAAAAAAGGCCGGCGTATCCATATCAACGGCGTCAAAGGCGCTAAACGACCGCAAGGACGTGGGGGACGACACAAAAGAGCGCATAAAGCAGATAGCGAAGGAACTCAACTATGAACCGTCGCATTTCGCCCGCGCGCTTGCCATGAGAAAAACCGGGAACATCGGCGTGATCACGGTGAGATATTACCAGGCGCCCATGCTGACAAATCCTTTTTATTCAAAAATAATAGAAGGCATAGAGGAGGAACTGATCACCGCCAACCTAAATCTGGTTACAAATGTGTTAAGACGGGAACAGGTGGAGGCTATGGAAATACCGAAAATGGTGAAGGAAAAATCCGTCGACGGGATAATACTTTTGGGGCACATGCCGGAGGATTTTGTAAATATGATGGTGGATAAGGCGCCTCCGGCGGTTATGGTTGACAATGCCATGAAAAACGCGCCGATCAGCTCCATACTCATGGAAAACACGGAGGGGGCGGCAAAAGCCGTTGAATACCTTATAGATACGGGGCACTCGAAGATAGCGTATGTTTCCGGGCCGTCTTCGCGCTACAGCTTTCTGCAGAGGGCCGAAGGCTTTAAAAAGGCGCACGCGGCAAGGGGTATGAATGTAGATGAAAAGCTTATGATATTTAACGAAAAAGAGGAACCGGGTTATGAATGGATGGGTGGGATACTGGGCGGCACTGCAAGGCCTGACGCGGTTTTTGCCTGCAATGACGTGCATGCCATTCTTGCAATTAATATGCTCAAAGACCGCGGAATCATCGTGCCTGACGACATAAGCGTCATGGGCTTTGATAATATTGATTTAAGCGGGCACTTTATACCCTCGCTTTCCACGGTCGACATCAATAAGTCGGCCATGGGCGCAAAAGCCGCGCAGATCCTCGTGGACATCATAAATACCAAGAAGAACAGGGTGGAAAACATTGTTTTTCCGACATCCATAGTTATCAGGAACTCGGTAAAAAAAAGGAATTAGACCGGGCTTGATCCGGTCAATTGGATGTTGTCGGAAAAGCATGTCATGTACCTTAAGCTACTGCGAACCGTGTCATGTACCTGAGCTACTGCGAATGGTACATGATGGTACATGGCATTAATGATAGGTCGTGTCCGGCACGGATGAAATTTTTCTATGGATTGTGCGCTGTATTATAAAGGGTTTTAGTGGCGCACAGGCCATAGAAAAATTTCATCCGCACCGGACACGATAAAGAATTTCATGGTTTTTATGGGGTTTTCCGGGTATCAATTCAGGCAAATTAAGAAGAACTTTTGGCATGTTTTATACGTCTAATTATTGTAAGTTAATTGTCAATTAATGCCTTATTAATTTTTCATATATGCTGTATTAAGCACCGTATATTCGGTTAAGTTCATGTGGTTTTTTCCAGCGTTTTGTATTATAATTAATCCATTATGTCCATACTTTTAAGGCTTAATTATAATGGCTTAACAAATGAATTGAGGATTAAATGAAACTAAAACTTAACGATTTATTCCTATACAGCCTTCTGGCAGTTGGATTTTGCGCGCCCGTTTCAATTACTGCCGCGGAAATATTCATGATAATAGCGTTTGCAATCTGGATCGTTTTCGCTGTCAGGAATAAAATAAGCCTAAAAGACTCGTTTTCATCCTCTATGACCCTGCCTATAGCCGTGTTTGTGGTCTGGCATTTTATAGCGGCATTGCTCGGCATAGACCCTATGCACAGTGTCCAGGATTTTTCAAAAGCCTGGATAATACTCATATTTTTCGCGGCTATGAACGGTTACAGGGAAGTATATCCGCTAAGGATGGGCGCTGGATTTTACGCCGGCGGCGCAGCTTTTGCCGCAACCTATGCGATAGTCATGACAATAATGCACAGGTACATGGGGCACAACATGGATTTCAGGGCGTCTTCATTTTCCGGAAGCTATATGCACGCCGGCGGGCTGTTTATGATGGGCGTGATAACCGCGGCCGGCATTGTGGCTTACAGGTTTAAAAATGAAGGCAGCGACAACACGCCGAAGTATCTGTATTTAGGCGGGTTCCTTGTCATATCGGCGGGCTTGCTTTTTACGTTTACGCGCGGTTCGTGGGTTGCGGCTCTTGCCGGACTTGCAATATTGTGTTTTTTGACGGACAAAAGGTTTTTTCTAGCAATGCTTATCCTGGTTTCATTAACCGGAGCTTTTGCCTGGAACACATCCTACATGCACAGGCTGCGGGATTCTTTCAAGCTTCAGGACGGCACATCCCAGATGGAACGGGTGTATATGTGGAAAGCCGGGCTCGCCATGATCAAGGACAGGCCATTGACAGGAATAGGCACGGGCGACCTCGAAAAGATATATCCGCGCTACAAGGACCCGCGCGCAGTGGAACCCAACGCGGGCCACGTGCATAATAACCTGATGCAGATAGCGGTCATAGACGGCATACCCGGCCTTGCGGCATTCCTCTGGATATTTGGCGCGTTTTGGTTCCATTTATACAGGGGCATCCAAAAAACTAATAACGCGGTATTCAAGTATGTGCTGATAGCGGGATTTGCCATAAGCGTTTCTTTTTTTATAAACGGTTTTTTTGAATACAATTTTTTCTCGTCGCAGGTGGCGCTCGCGTTCTGGTACCTGATGGGGCTGTGCATGGCCGCCATAAGGCTTGAAAAGACCGGGATTAAAAATGTCAAATAAGGCTGATGCTTTTAAAGTCGACATATCCGGGATAAAAAGGGCCCTGATAATACGGCACAGGGCGATAGGCGACATAATACTGGTCACCCCGTTCATAAGGGCGCTGAAAAAAGCCATACCCGGCGCGGAAGTCGACATGGTTATCGAGCCTATGGGTATTGAGGTATTGCAGGGAAACCCGTACCTTAACAGGGCAATCATACTGGAAAGAAACAGATTGAAAAAGGCGCCCCTATTTGTGAGAATAAAGGATACTTTCAGGTTTTATAAGGACTTAATGGACCGCAAGTATACGATAGTATTTGATCTGTGGGGCAACCTCAGGACCGCCCTTATGTGTTTTTTGACAGGCGCGAAATACAGGGTGGGTTTCAATTTCAGAGGCAGGAAATACTTTTATAACACGGTGGTTGAACCCGATGTGCCGCCCAAATATAATGTTTTTTACCACATGGACCTTTTAAAGGCCATAGGCATAAAGGATGACGGCGGAAAGACCGATTTTTATGTGGGGGATGAGGATCTGAAGTTTGCGGATGATTTTTACGGAAAAATAGGCAGGCTCCCCAAAGACACGGTCATAGGGTTGAACGGCGCCGGCTCATGGATAACCAAGCGCTGGCCCGAATACAAGTTCGCTTTGCTCGCGGACAGTATCGTAAGGTCGTTAAAAAATATAAAGGTCGTGATCATATGGGGGCCGGGAGAGAAAGCCATGGCTGAAAAGATATACTCACAGATGAAGGAAGATAAAAAAGACGTATTTTTGGCGCCTGACACGAACCTAAAACAACTCGGGGCCATAATGCTCGGGATGCACGTTTTTGTGTCAAACGACGGCGCCCCAAACCATATGGCCGCTGCGCTGGATGTGCCGTCACTCACCGTATTCGGGCCGACAAACTACAGATCATGGGTTCCTGCGGGAAACTCAAGGCACATGGAAGTACACAGCAGTCTCAAATGCGCCCCGTGTGACGCAATGGAATGCCCGACGGACATAGAATGCATGAACGGAATAGACCCGGGGCTTGTGTTTGACCGAATGACGGAACTTTTAAACGATACAAAGTAAAGTCGTCTGTTTTTTAGCACGACTAATAATTACAGGAGGATTAACATGGCGGAAATTGACATAGATAAAATGCTTGAACAGAATGAGAAAAAAGACAAGGCGAAAAAAGCAAAATCCTGGATGATGACGCTGGTAATAGCCGGCTGCGGCGCCGCCGTGCTTGCCATAGCCGGGATCATAATCACCATGCTTATCATCGGCGAGCCGGGCAGTTCTTTTTTTCCGACCACTCCGGGAATAAAGTACGTCTACAATAAAAAAGGCAAAAATCCGGAAGAAAGGTCCTTCCTGGATAAAAAGGAAAATCTTTACGGGTATGTTTGTTCGGTCCTGAATATAACCGACAAGGGCTCATACACGACCAGGCAGGAATACTACTGCGTGGACAAAGAAAAAGGCTACGCCAGGCTGGCTTATTCTTTTAACCACGGTCCAAAAGAAAAAGATATTTTTGTGATAATGCCCTACAACATAAAAGACGGCAAACAGTGGAACGCAGGCATGGTAAAGGATAAGGTTGTAAAGGCCGTGATTGTAGGCCGTGAAAAAATGACGACTCCGGCAGGTGAACTTGAGGCGATCAGGGTTGAATACAAAGCCGCTCCCTATATGGATGAGGTTATCTGGTACGCGAAGGACCTGGGAGTTGTAAAAGAACAAAATAATCTGACAGCTGACGAGACGTCTTTGATCAGCTCTGGTGAATGATGTTCCTGAAGAAAATCCCTGAAAATACAGATGTCATACTGTTCATTCTTGTTGTAATGATCTGTATTTTTATGCCTTTTATTTCCATCGCGGATAATAATCTGGTTATACCTGCCCCGCCCGCAACTGAAGCGCCGGCTTCCGTAACAGCGCCGGCTTCAGCGACAACGCCGGTTTCAGTGACAGTCCCGGTTTCCGTGACAGCGCCTGCTTCCTTAACAGCGCCTGCTTCCGTGACAACTGGGGCCGCAGTCAAACCTGAAAAAGGCCCTGAATTCTTAAAGGCCGAGGCCAAAGGAGTATTGGTTTTTTTGACCTGGGATAAAGCCGGGAAAACAGACACGACCTATAATATATACAGGAGCACATCGCCTGAAAAAGGCTTTTTGAAAATAAACAAGGAAGAAGTAAAAGAAAGCGCATATACAGACGGCCGCGGGACAAGCCTGACCCCGCCTGTAAGCGGAAAACTTTACTATTACAGGATCACATCAGTGGATTTTGGGGTGGAATCACAGGATTCCAAAACAGTGCTGGCCACGCCTTTTGCGCCGCTTGGCCCCCCCGACCAGATAACCGTATTGCCGGGTTTTTCTTTTGTTAAGATAAAATGGGTGGAACCGGACGCGTCGGGGAATATCGGCGTCAGCGGATATAATATTTACCGGTCCACGCAGCCGGGCATCCTGGCGCGGATAAACCCCGTGACAATTACAGCTTATGAATACGATGACGCGGGCCTCACAAACGGCGCCAGGTATGATTACATGCTGCAGAGCGTTGACGCGCTGGGGAACACCTCGGCTTTATCCGCTGTTTTTTCAGCCGTGCCTTTTTCCCTGATATCGTCGCCCAAGAACCTTACGACAACAGCCGCGTCTTCCGAGTCTATAAAACTCATATGGGACGCGCCTGACGGCGGCGGCACATACGGCATATCGGGATATAATATTTACAGGTCGACCCAGGCCGGGGTTTTTTCCGATAAGCCCATAAATGAAAAGATGACAAAGGGCCTTAAAACGCCGGAGAACAGGCTGTTTTATTTTGATAATATGATAAATTCCTGGTTCCAGCCATTGCCCGGCAATACTTACTATTATAAAATAATACCCGTTGATTTCCACGGGAATACTGGCGCTGCAAGCGATACCATTACGGGCGCGGTGCCGGTCATAGAAGTCAACAAACAAGGCATAATATCCGCGGACATATCCGAGTACGGGTTACCGCCGGAGTCAAAACTCACGCTTTCCGGAAGAAAAACGCTTTCCATGGCATATACCCATACATGGTGGAAAAACAACACCGTGGCCCAGACAGAAAAATTCGATATAACGCAGAAATTGAAACTGAACCTTAAGGGGAACATAGGCACAAAAATAAACGTGGACGTCAATTATGATGAAGATACGCTGACCGACGAATACACAAAAATATCCATAAGCTATGCGGGCGAAAAGGACGAAACCCTGCAGGAGGTTTCATTCGGCGACTTGACCCTCGACCTGCCCGCCACGAGGTACCTAAGCTACGCGCCGCAGAAACTTTTCGGTATCCGCGGCAAGGCAAAGATAGGCGACAAACTGACAATAACCGCCCTCGCGGCCCAGACAAAAGGCATCAATGACACACAGGTTTTCATCGGAAAAGTGCGCAAGAAACAGACAAACCTAAGGGACGGCGTGGATATATACGATACGGCTTATATCAAGAACACTTATTATTATATAACAAGAAATGTTCCATTGCAAAAAATCCAGCCCGGGTCATTGAAGATCTACAGGGATGACTATGGCGCGACCCTGGTTGATTTAAATACGCGTCTTTCCACGCCGAATAACACTTATCGTTTCAGGGAGCTGTATTCAGGCGTGGATTTTATTGTTGATTACACTACAAATGTAATAAAATTTAATGTTCCCATAGCAGACACCAACATACTTGCAGTGGGATATAAGCTCGCAGACGGAACTCCGATCGGCTTGGACTTCAGCGGGAATGTGGACATACAGGAGGCAAAGCTTAGTTCAAATACCGACGGCACTACGGACGACGGGCATCATCTTATTCAGAACGGCACACAGACCAGCACCCAGGCGGATTTATCGCACAGGGTTTTAAGTTACTATAATATGGGTGATACAAATATAAATAATCCTGTTACAGACACGGGCGGGTTTAAGATAATAATAACCAAACCGGATGACACGGGCAGTTATTTTATACCGCAGCCATGGGAACCCAAAGCGTCTGATATTTATACAATCGATACGGATTTCGGAATATTGATGTTCAAGAGTTATGCTCCTTTTGCCAAACTACAGTATGATAATAATTCGCCGGGTGCCCAGTATAACGGGGTGGAAGACGGGACCCAGGATGATGCTTATAAATCCAATGCCCCAAAATCCCTTTTCAAGATACACCTTAATTATAATTTCAATGTTTCTTCATACAAACTGGATAACTCGCCGCTTGTGGTCGCGAGCGAAAGGGTGCTTATAAACGGACTGCTGAAAAAAAAGGATGCGGATTACACCATTAATTATGAAGCCGGGGAAATTACTTTTAATAAAGATATCGAGGCCGGCATAACCAGCAATACCGAGGTAAAGATATCCTATGAATACCTGCCGTTTGTCGGCGCGACAAGCAGCAACCTTTTCGGCGGCAGGATGGATTATGCCCTTCTTGACAATTTAAAACTCGCGTTAACAGGGCTTTATAAGACCTCAAATGCCGGGACCACGGTCCCGGACGCGCGCTCCACCATAACGTCCTTAAGCACCCCCTATAATTCGCTCGTGATCGACGGGAACGTTGATTTTGTTTTAAACAGGGAAAACGTGAACGCCATAATAAACGCGCTTCCGCTGTTAAATAACAGCGATCTGCCCGTGGATTTCAAGTTCACAGCCGAGACCGCGTACAGCGACTTGAACCCAAATGTATACCAGCAGACATTGTCCAATGGAAAGGTTGAGAACGGCCCTGCCATGATAGATGACATGGAATCAGCCGATATTACAACATCAGCCGACACGTTGGTAAATCATTGGTTCCCGGCATCCAAGCCCTCGATCGTGACTGACACTAATCCGGGAAATAGGGATTTCATGGTTAGAAGCAACGTAACTGAAGCCGGGAACCAGCCGACATCATCGGACCCTACAGGCGTAAATTCGTCGGTTCAGATGCTTAAACTTAACTACAGCGGGCTGACGGATCAAAAGTGGGATTCTTTCAGGTTTGTCCTGAACTCATCGGGTGAGAGTTTGAACCAGTACAATACACTTGAGATAGCTGTTAAGGTTTCCACTGACCAGCCCGTAAAAATGAGCCTTGATGTGGGAATAATAAGCGAGGACTCAAACGGGACCGGTGAGTTTAAGGTTAATGATCCCGGTGTTGCAAACGGCGAAAGCGAAGATTCCGATAAAAATGGAATTTTGAACACCGGCGAGGATATTGGCATTTACCCTGGTATATATAGGGGTTTTCCAGGCAGTACTCCGGCGTATTGGGGCGCAGGGAACGGCGGAAACATCCCGGACACGGAAGATATGAATAACAATACACGGCTTGACATGGGTGAGTCGTATTATCACTTTGGTCCAGAAGGCTTGTCATCGAATTTGGCCAACAGCAACAACATTGTCCACCCTGAACTTTTACTGCAAAACAGCGATAACTGGGTTGATATAAAAATACCCCTTAAGGATTATACTTATATTGTTGGTTCCGTGGCACACGATAATATAGGGATGAATAAGGACCAGTATATGTCATTTATAAAACATTTGAGGATCAATTTCAAGGGTTCAAGCGCTACCCCGGCATCGGGCACCATAAAGATACAGACAATAAAGTTCACGGGCAATTCATGGAACCTTGAAACTCCGCCGAATGAATCTGACAGGGCGGGAAATCCGGTTGTTGTTGATGCCTCAAAACTGAACATTGAATCAATAAATCAAAATATATTGGATGCTAAAAAGGCACCTATAACTGATTATACTCCGAACCTGGATTATTTTGTCTGGACAACCGAGAATGATAAAAAATTTGAAACATCGCTTAAAATGACGTATAAGATATCAAACCTTGACCAGGGCAGCGCTGATAATCTGCCGTTATATTACGCGACCAAGTCGCTTAATGCCTCGGGCGGTTACGATTTTCACGCGTATAAATATCTTAAAATGGACGTATATTACAAGACACAGGATCCCCAGGGCGGCAACGGGCGTGTTATATTCTTAAGAGTAGGAAGCGGAAACAATACTGATACTATCCAGCGATATTACCAGTATAATGAGCAGCTTGATGATATAAAAACCGGGGGATGGCGCACAATAGTATTCGTCCTGGACGGTTCCGACGGAAAGAGAAGTTCCACGCCAACCCAGCCCAATCTTAGGCAGGCGCAGTATATATCAGTAGGCTTTATCAACCCCAATATGACACAGCCGTCGGAAGTAATGTATGTTAATAACATCAGGCTGACCGACGCGCAATCCTCGACAGGACGCTCAACCTTTATAAATACGGTCATGAATGTCACGGGGGTCGGGAACTTAAACCACACTTACGAAGATAAAGAAGCGACTTTTTATACATTGGCAGACGCGGGCAGGGCCGATATAAAACAGCATGAGATATCAAACAACCTTTCTTTTAACTACACGCAACTGCCGTTCCTGCCCGTTACATTCAACTATTTCAAAAATTCAAAATTCCTTGACGGACCCAATAAAAATGACCCTTCATATACTCAGGACAACCAGGTTTACGACGTTTACAGCGAAGGCTACACTAATGTTGTAAGTTTTTCCCTTATACCGGACCTGAATATCTCGAACGGGACAACAGTCAGGTCAGACGATTATATTTATCCGGGCGCCGCTTCATTCGAGAGCAATCTGACAAAATCCATGATTTTCAATCCCACTCTTTCATGGAAGGCGCCGGCTAATTTGTTCTTCATTCCTTTAGGCTCCAATAATTTTGACGGAAAGATCACGTTTAACAACCGGGAAACCACATATAGCAGCGTCGATCTGACTTTTACCGCGGGGACATCATATTATTACAACTGGCGCAATGACAGGAACCAGGATTACAAATGGATCGGGGCATACAGCTTCCTGGGGATCTCAGTCCAGCCTTCATACGAGTATATGAGGGGCGATGAAATAGGCTATCTCGCCTCAAAATATGTTTATTACCAGGATTCAATCACGGACCCCCATTACCTGGTCGACAAGTATTATATCTTGAACACGCAGATAATGCCTAAGCTCAGTATCAGCTACCCTGACGCGTGGATATTCTCTCCACAGATAAACTATAACAATGAATACAGGATGGACTACACGCAGTCATTCCTGGACAATCACGGCAAACTTGACGTATCCACGGGCATGGCCCTGAAAAAACTGCTGGGCTGGATGCCCGGCATAAGCAGGTATTCTTTCACCGTTGAAAGCACACAGCATTTTGAGGAAATAAGCTATCCCGGCTCTTTCGCAAAATACAACAGCATGCCTTTTGAAAGCAGGTGGAATATTTTCCTGTGGAAGATGCTGGGCGACGAACATGAGATAGCGCGCTATGAAACTGCCGCGAAGAACGGCGCGTTTATTATATCTCATAACTTAAGCCTGGAAGAGATAAATATAATGTCGGCCGTGGCATTCACCCCGGTTGCCTCATATTCGCTTAACAGGACCTTTTACTCGCAGGGCGCCGTGCGCCAGTTCAGCGAGGGTTTCACATTATCCGCGAATAACATAAATATCAATAATGTGACCATACCGCTGCCGTTCCTGCAGGACCTGGTATCCGGCCAGAAGGTCACGGGCAGTTATTCCTATGTGCGGAATCTGACCAAAGACACAAATAAGGTCATAACACTGGATGACATCACGAATAATTTCTCCGTGCAGCTGCCTTATGCCTCAAAGAACGGGTTAAACGGCGTATTCAGCCTGACAGGCAGCAGGGATGACAAGAGACAGGGGTACTTAAGGAGCTGGAGCGGGACCTTAACGCCATCGCTTACATTGAATTTCAAATACAGGCAGACGGCCCCGATAACATTTCCCAGCTGGCTGTGGCTTTTAGGCGACAAGACTTTCCGCATGGAGCAGAACCTTGACCTTGGAATTAATATCAGCGTAAAATACACCATGGGCGGGGACAATGACCTGAACATAAACAAAGCCAATGCAAAGGAATATACTTTAAGCACCACGGCTGCGTATAAGATCCTACAGAACCTGACTGCCACCCTGACCATGTCATACGGGCATGAGGATAACAGCTGGAAAACCGACCAGGAATTTGACAGTTTCATGATAAGCCTTGGAGGAGTCATAGAATTTTAGGAGGGAACTTTAATATGAAAAAGGTTTTTATTGCCGCTGTAATGTTATGCGTTTTTTCCGCGGTTGTTACGGCTGACTGGGATGCTTCAATGGTGCGCGTTGAATTTGACGGGCCGCAGCTGATAGTAAACTGGCTGCCGGTGACGGACCCGGCGCCGGTTACCTACACGGTTTTATTCGCCGTATACAGGTCGGGAGTGACACTCACAAGCGACGCGCAGTGGAACGCGCTAACGGCCCAGGCCGATTCCTTGCCGCAATCGGTAAGCATATATGCCGATGTCCTGCCGCTGACCTATACGGCTTTTTACAGGATAAAAAAATACACGAATCCTTCTGACGGGATATATTCAAAGACCGTAAGTTCGTCGAGCCCGGGAAGCATTACTGATCATACAGGCTATGATTCAAAGGTATTTTTGGCGTGGGTTAAGTCCGCTGACCCGGATGTCCTGTATTACAACGTATACAGGTCCACAAACCCGGGGCTTTTTGACGCTGTTAAAATGGGAAACGTCAGCGACACAAAAATAGTGGATTATTCAGCGGCCAATCTTATTGGATATTTTTACCGGATACAGCCTGTGTCTGATGTGGAAGGGTCCTTTTCCGGATATGTGAATGTCACGCCTTTTGCCGCGCCTTTTGCGCCCTCATATGTTTATGTTTCACCTTCAGCAGACGGGACTTCTGTCAGCCTGACATGGACAGCCACAGCGCTCAGGGGTTCATATGACATATCAGGCTATAATATTTACAGGTCAACCTCGCCTATAACAATCGCGGACGCGCCTGTTGAAACAGCTAACAGTTATTATCTGGATTCAAGCCTTATACCCGGAACATGGTATAATTACCAGGTAAAAACTGTGGACATCATGTCAAATACTTCAGCGCCTTATTCGTTCACTGTGTTTACGACGGGCCCGCCTTTTGCGCCGGTTAATGTCAGGGCACAAAGTGCGAACGCGTCATTAGCGGTTGTCTCTTGGGACAATAACAAAAGCAGTGAGGCTGTAATAAGATATCACATATATGAGACAGGTCTTGAGAAAGGAACGGCCCTGGCCAGCCCGTATACGGACAGTACGGCGGTTTCAGGGGGGAAATATTTGTACACGGTAAAGGCAGAAAACCCATCCGGATTAAGCCCTTTTTCTTCGGCTGTTGCAGTAACTGTCATGCCTGACGCGCCACTGGACCTTAAAGTGCTGCCGGGCGTTTCGCCCGGGTCCTTGGACTTAAGCTGGCAGCCGATTGCCCCAATTGAAAATGTTACAGGTTATAATATCTACAGGGCCTTGACCCCTCTGTCATTTAATTTCAGCACACCTATAGTCACCAATGTGACGCTTTATGCTGATATTGATGTCGCGTCAGGGCAGAATTATTTTTATACGATTTCGGGCTTCTCCTCAGTGGAAGGCGCAATGTCAATCACGGCAAGCGCTGTGCCGGTTTCAAGGACCGTACAGGTTTCAGGGCTGACTGCCACGGCTTTCAACGGTTACGCCCTGCTTGACTGGGATAATGCAGGGCCGGCGTACGGCGTTACAGGTTATAATATATACAAAAGCACGGACCCTTCACCGGTTTTATTTACATACTCGTCCTACGTGACACCGGCAGCAGGGACTTTAAGCAGCGGCTATGTGACCGGGCTTAATACGCTTGGCATACCATACTACCTGAAGGTGACGGCTTTGAATATTTACGGGGAAGGCGATACTGTAAACGCCTCCTATATAGACATTACCATGACATCCGAGGCGGTTGTTGAAAAACCGGAAAATGTGACGGCTACCAGCCAGGGAGACGGGCAGATAAACCTGGCATGGAACGCCGCGTCTGATTCAAGGGTAACTATTTATAATGTTTACAGGAGCACTTTTGCCGGTTCCTATAATTACGCGTCGCCATTAACTTTTACCGGAAATAATTCATATATTGATAGAACCACAACCGCGGCAATAGGCGTACCGTATTACTATGAGATTAGGTCATATGGAGCTGTATCTGAAAGCGCATCTTCGGCTGAAGTCAGCGCCACGGCATTTTACCGGCCTTATCCGGTTAATAACCTTACTGCTTCATACATAAATGGAAATATCTGGCTTTTATGGAGCGCACCCGCCCAGAAAGGCACCTATGATTTTCCAACTGAAGAATACAGGGTTTACAGAAGCACAACGCTTGTTTTTCCCGGCACCCCTTTACCCGGGGGCGGCTCCCTGACAGCGGAACAATTCGTGGACTCAACAATTGACCCTGCGCCACAAACGTATTATTATAAAGTCACTGCATTTGATGCCCATGGGAATGAGAGCATTAATCCGGTAATTAGTTCCTCGATAGAAATTTCTTCCCCGCAGAAGCCGCCGGCAACGCTCGTGGCCCTGGCCGGGGACGGCAAAGTGGTGCTGATATGGAAAATGGTATCGCCGCTGTATTACAATATTTACCGGAGGGAAGCTTCAAATCCGGTTTACGGCCAGCCGATCGCGTACAATGTATCTTCCACGCTTAAAGATTATACGGACCAGAATTTGGCGGACGGCACGACTTACTATTACATGATAAAGGCGGTCAATGCCGCGGGCGAAGGCCCGGCGTCCATGGAAGTATCGGCAACGCCGTACATTGCCGTTACTTTGCCGGCCGGCGCGGCCGTGACAGCCGTTATAGCGGATAAAAAGGAAGTATTGGTTTCATGGTCTCCGGCAATTTCGGGCAGTCCTTTCACGCTTGCAGGGTATTATGTAATGAGGAGTTCTGACGGAGGAGGAAGTTACAGCACACCGCCGATCACTCTTACAACGCAGACAAATTATCTGGACAACTCGACCGAATGGAATAAAACATATTATTATATCGTAAAAACACTTGATTCAGGCGGAAATATAGACGGCATATACAAGCCCGTTAGTATTACCCTGCCTTTACCCGAAAATAAGATCAGAGTTTTCAGGAACCTGATGAACCTGGCGCTGGGAGACACCCTGAAACTGCGGTATGTCCTGACCCAAAACGGCAGGATCAAGCTCAGGGTTTACACGCTGTCAGGTTCGTTTGTGACAGAACTTGTTGACATAAATATAACGGACAGTATTGATTCCCAAAATCCCTATGAAAGCGCGGACCTGTATTGGGACGGGACGAATAAAGCCGGCCAAAAGGTGGCGTCAGGCGTGTACATCCTGTCGCTTGAAACGCCGAAATCAAGGGTTATAGAAAAAGTGGCGGTTGTGAAATAAATAATAATGAGGTCCTATGCCCAAAATAAACATATTGCCCGATAATGTCGCGAACCAGATCGCTGCAGGAGAAGTGATAGCAAGGCCGTCCTCCTGCGTCAAAGAGCTGCTCGAAAACTCCATAGACGCCGGCGCCCAAAACATAACTGTTTCCATAGAGAACGCTGGAAAGAAAAAGATCGAAATAAAGGATGACGGCTCGGGTATGGACGGGGAAGACCTGAAAAATGCTTTTTTGAGGCATGCCACCAGCAAGATAAGGACGATCGAGGATTTAAACTTCATAGAAACCCTGGGGTTCAGGGGGGAAGCCCTGGCTTCCATCGCGTCTGTGGCCAGGATAGAGGCCCTGACAAGGTCTAAAGACGAAGATACGGGCAGTTTTATTAATATAGAAGGCGGCAGTATCGTAAAGCAGGGAAAAAAAGCCTCAAATATAGGGACAATAATATCGGTAAAGGACCTGTTCTATAATACCCCGGCAAGACTGAAATTTCTAAAATCAGATTATACTGAGGAAGCCAATATTATTGAAACAGTATTAAACGAAGCTCTCGCGAGGGTTAACATTTCCTTTAAGCTGGAACTTGACAGCAAGGAAAACATGTTCTTTCCGAAATCCTCCTCTTTAAAGGAGCGCGTCCGCATTGCCTCAGGCAGGGAAGTGTCCGATGCCTTGATCGAAATATCCCATTTTACGGACAATGTAAAAGTAACGGGCTATATAGCCAAACCGTCCGTTACAAGGCAGTCCAGGGGGCCGCAGTTCCTCTTTGTAAACAACAGGTGCATTCAAAGTAGGAATATTTCCTATGCTGTCTATGAAGGCTATGGGACTTTGCTGATGAAGGGAAAGTACCCGTACACCTATATATTCATCGATATAAACCCGTCTTTGGTCGATGTTAATGTCCACCCGACCAAGGCCGAGGTAAAGTTCAAGGACGAACGTTTTGTGTATAATTGTGTAAGGTCGGCCGTGGACGGGGCCCTGAAAAAACATGAGTTGACCCCCTCGGCTTATTTTGACGCGGGCATTGACAATGCGGCGGCCGGGGCAATAAAGGAAGGCGCGCAGGATGCCATAAACGGATTTTTCGCAAATGAATCCGCGGTATTATTCAACGGCCCGGCTATTGAGTATACTAAAAGCACGATTGACGGCAAAACAAGGTCGCAAACGAGGGAATATTTATGGCTTAAAGCCCTGGGCCAGGTTCATAAGACATATATCGTCGGCGAAGACGATGACAACCTTGTTGTCATAGACCAGCACGCGGCGCACGAAAAAGCCATTTATGAAAAAATAATGGATGCCATATCGCAGGGGGCCCTGAAAGTCCAGGAACTTTTAATACCGGAGATTATCGAGGTTACGCCCCCGGAAAAACGCGTAATAATCTCCAACACCGGTGTTTTTTCCAGGCTTGGATTTTTTCTGGAGGAATTCGGCGAACGCGAGTTTAAGATCTCGGCGCATCCTGTCATAATACGCGACAAGGCTGCAGCGCCTTTTGTAAAAGAAATAACAGCAAAACTCATGGATAAGGACAAGGCGGACGAACACGATGTCTTAAAACACCTGTGCGCGACTGTTGCATGCAGGGCTGCGGTAAAAGCCGGCGACGTCTTAAATGACGCGGAAATGACGGAACTGCTGAATAATTACGTGGAGCTAAAGGACCCCCACTCGTGCCCGCACGGCCGCCCGCCCATCATAAAGATCCCGTTTGACGAGATAGAAAAGATGTTTAAACGCAAACTTTAAGGGCTATGCCAAAACCAAAGCTAAGTTGTTAAGTCAATAGACAAAAACAAGAGATGTATAATAAGAAAAGATTGCACTCATCGATTGGATATGTTACGCCGGTAGAATTTGAAGAACTACAGGCGCAGGCTAATTTGTTCTAATCTGGGTGTCCAGTCGGAGGGGTTCAGTCCACTGGCGCCATAAAAACAAGGGGATTTTATGAACAAAATACTTATAACGGCAGGCGTTTTGATATATATGTGTTTATTTTCGCGCATCAGTGCTGATGTCTGGACTGACTATCACGGTACCACAGGCACGGCCGGTATTGACACCGGTTCGATGTTTAATGAGTTTTCAGTCTTGAAACCTCCGTTGGTTTTATCGTGGTCGCAGACAGATTGGAATGGTCCCGGAATGACTTCGGTATTCGGTTCGGCACCAGTGGTTGCAAATGGTATTGTATATCTTGGTGCGGAAGATCATAATGGAACCGGCACAAGCCATCTTTTGTATGCGTGGGACACATCCACCGGGAACGGCATTCCGGGATTTCCTGTTGGAGTTTTGGGCGATGTAACGACCGCTCCTGCGGTTGCCAATGGAATAGTATATGTTGGTTCGAAAAATGACGGGTTATATGCTTTTAATGCCACGACAGGAGCAATTATCCCTGGGTTTCCGTCTAACACAGGAGGTAATACATATACATCCCCGGCCGTATCTAAAGGTATTGTGTATGTGACAGGAAATGGGAAAAAATTATACGCTTTTAATGCCGCTACAGGTGCGGCAATTGCCGGATTCCCTGTTGGGGCTGACTTGTTCTCAAATCCGGTTATCACAAACGGAAAAATATATGAGGTGTCGGGTGTTGACGGTAAATTATACGCATGGAATGCCTTAACTGGGTCTGCCATAGTTGGATTTCCTATAACATTAAATCCGGTCGGCGGGTTTAGTCAGCCTATTGTGGCAAACGGGATCGTTTATGTTGGAGCGAGCGTATATAGCGCTTCTGGTTATAAGTTGTTTGCTTATAATGCGGCAACAGGTGCCGGGATAGCTGGTTTTCCCGTTACTATGAATGAACCAGGATATGGTGCTCCATCAGAACCGGCTGTGGCTAATGGGGTTGTGTATATTACCATATATAATGGATCAGTGCCCGATACAAAAATATATGCCTTTAGTGCTTCAACTGGGGCAATAATGCCGGGTTTTCCGGTTGATATGAACGATGTTTGTTGGACATCGCCGAGGATTGCGAATGGCTACTTATATATCAACAATAGTTATAATAAAGTGTACGCAATTGATATTGCGGATGGAAGTATTGTATGGCAATATCTGATGCCGATAAATGGGTCGTTTGCAGGGGCACCCTACGGAGGTCCTGTTATTGCGGAAGATAAACTATTTGTTCCATGCGATTACGGCGATGGGATCTTTGTATTCTGCGTTCCCAGCCCTACTGTTACGCCGACGATAATAATAACTGCAACTTACACACCGACAGTTACGCCAAGTATTACAGTTTCGTTGACTTTGACCGTTACTGCTACAATAACTGTGACGGGGACAATAACTTCCACTTACACAATTACACCAACGCCTCTGCCGAAGTTCAGACTTGAGGTGAAAGGCAATTATCCCGCCCCGTTCAGCGGCTATACGGATATAGTTTTTTTTGTTTCCAAATCGGCGAGTGTAGAAGTCACAATATTTACCGTATCAGGTGAAGTGGTGGTAAAAAAGCAGGCGTATTACCCCGCCGGTTTCGGAAAATATAGTTGGGATGGGTCAAACGGAGGCGGGAAAAAGGTGTCATCGGGTACTTATTTATATCGCGTGGAAGCAGTAATTGATAATGAAAAGCAAACAAGTAAAATACTAAAAATGACCTGTGTGAGGTGAATGTGAAAAAAATCCTCATTTTAGTCTTTATTGTTATGTATATTTCAGCGATAGTTCTCGCCGGATCCGAACTTGCCGGCACTACCAGCACCAATTCCCTTAAGATACGGCCCTTTGCCCGGGCGGCCGGGTTGGGGGATGCTTTTGTTTCTGTTTCAGAGGGGGCTGCAGGGCTTTATTACAATCCGGCCGGGCTTAATGCTTTGTCCGGATATGATTTTCAGGTTGACCATGTGAACTGGTTCGGTTCCATTAATGACGAGTTTTTGGCCGCGGCCTTGCCTTCGCCTTTTTTACCGAATGCCAAGATAGGTTTCGGGGTTTTATGGTTCTCGGCGGGGAATATTCCTGATACTTCGGAACTGCCTACGGGCGCGCTTGAAACTATCGATTACTCTGCCTTGGTTAGCGGCTCTACCAATCCTGTGGCTTATTCCTTGCGGCTGGCTTACGCTGCAGACATCGTCGAGAACTTGGCGCTTGGCGCTGTTTTGAAATATGACGGGGAAAACATCAGCCGTTTTAACGGCTCTTCGCTGGGGTGTAATATCGGCGGAATATACAGCTTACGGCCTAACGGGCACCTTATTCGTTTCGGCCTTACCCTGACAAACATCGGCACCGACCTTAAACTCTCGGATGAAGCCTTTAAAATGCCGCTGTCCATGGAACTCGGGGCGTCCGATGAGATGCTCATATTCAACAACAAGCTGCTCGTCACAATGCAGGGGATGTTCCAGTCCGATTACGATACGCAATACGGCATAGGCGCCGAATACTGGTTTTACAACCTGGCATGCATAAGGCTTGGCTATAAATTTGGGGCCTTTAACCAGCCTTCTTTCGGGGCCGGGGTGAAATACAATAATTTCCAGTTCGACCTTGCATACCTTAAGTATGACGGCCTCGGTGATACGTTCAGATTCTCGCTCTCCTACGCCTTAAGGCAGCCGCCCGGCATAGGCCTCATGTGCGTGCCGCAGGTATTCTCGCCGAACAGCGATAAGATCGCGGATTATACATTTTTCAAGCCTGTCCTGAAGACAAAGGAAGTTTTCAAAAGCGCAAAGATAAGCCTTTATAACCCGGCCGGCACCTTGCTGATAGCGAGCATGCCCATGAACGCGGATCCTTTAAAATACACGTCGTGGAACGGCGTTGTGAACAAGGTTGTCCTGCCTGACGGCGCTTATAGGGCGATGGTTACGGCCGAGTTCGCGGACGGAAGCGCCACATCCGCTCCAGTGCCTGTAATCATTGACAACACGCCGCCTGAACTTTCCGTGGACGCGCAGCCTCGTGTCCTGAAAAAAGGGCCAAAGGGCGCGCTTTTGATACCTTCGGCATTTACTTTCTACGCCAACGACCGCAGCGGCATAGGCGGCTGGCAGCTTGTGATAAGGGATAAGGATAATAACGTGTTTTTTAATGTAGGCGACAAGGGCGCGCCGCCGCTTTCCTATATTTGGGACGGCAAGGGTAACAGCGGCGATTATGTCTCCACGAGTGACATATATAACTTCACCTTTATCTCCTATGATACCGTTGGCAACAAAACCCAGACTGCGCCCCAGTCGCAGGTTGTCCTACTAAGGGAAGTAAAGATGTTGTTTTTCTCAAACGCGCTATTTGAGTCAAACGCGGCTGACGTGAAAATATCGCAGTATAAATCATTGCAAGCACTCAAAAAGGCCGTTGAAAAATATCCGGAATTCACCATTACGGTCAAAGGTTACACTTCAAACGAACCGTCAATAAACGCAAAATACCCAACAAACGCCGCGCTCTCGCAGGCACGCGCCGACGCTGTGAAGTTCTTTATGGTGACGCTTCTGGAATTTGACGCGTCAAGGATAAAGGCGATAGGCCTTGGTGAAGCAGACCCCATAGCCCCTAACGACACTCAGGAGGGCAGGGACAAGAACGGCAGGGTCGAGATAACCATAAAAACGACGGCATACGAATAGGAGAGGAAGGAATCATGAAAAGAAGATTTTACCTGGTTGTTATAATCCTGGCGCTGCCATTGTTTTGTTTTTCTGAAGACTCGGCACACATTGTGGAAAAGAACAAAACACAGTTAAAAGACGCGTCTTACACCCGCATGAGCGGGCACATTGCGGTCGCCGCGGTGCAGTATAAAAAATACGCTCCCGTTCCCAGGGTGGCCATATTTGACTATGCTTTCGGAGCCACGTTTGAGGAGTACAAGAAACTGAACTCACACGGCGTGCTCATTGAACGGAATTCACCATAGCAGTATAGGAAAGATTATAGCAAGAGTTGTCAAAGAAATAGAAGAAGGTAAGAAAACAAAGCAAGAAACAGGCAAAAAGGAGAACTGAATGTACATCATTATAACCGGCGCCACAGGAACTGGAAAATCGGCTGTTGCCGTAGAGCTTGCCTCGATGATAAACGGAGAAATAATATCAGCGGATTCCATGCAGGTTTATAAGGGCATGGATGTCGGCACTTACAAGATCACAAAAGGCGGAATGAAGGGGATAGAGCATCATCTTCTGGACGTAATAGAACCCGGGGAAAGATTTTCGGCCGCGCAGTTCAAGGAACTTGCCGAGGCGGCCATAGGCGCCATAAAATCACGTGGAAAAATCCCCATAGTCACGGGCGGCACCGGGTTATATATAAGCGCGCTTACGCGCGGGATCTTGGCCGCAAAAGAACCGACCGCGCAGCAAAAAAGCTTTTTAAGGGCCGAGTTTGAGGAACACGGCCTTGAAGCGCTTGTGAACCTGCTCAATAAAAAAGATCCAACTGCGGCGGCCTTGATAGATATTAATAACAGCCGCAGGGTGCTCCGCGCGCTTGAACTCATCGAGGCCAACAAAATGAGCTTAAGCGAACTGCGGAAAACAACGGAACAGAACAGATATAAGGACCTATATAAATTATTCGTGCTTGAGGCCGGCCGCGAATACATATACGAAAGGCTCGATAAAAGGGTGGACGAAATGACGGCAAGCGGGCTGGTAAATGAAGTAAAAGCGCTTTTAAGCCGCAATAATCCCTTAAGCATTACCAGCATGCAGGCCATAGGCTATAAGGAAACAATGGAATACCTAAAGGGGAATATATCTGAAAAAAAGATGGTTGAAAACATAAAACAGGCGACGCGTAATTATGCCAAAAGGCAGGTTACCTGGTTTAAAAAATACAGCGAGGCAGTCAGGATAAATATGGAAGGCAAATCAGTGGCTGACGCGGCAAAGGAGATCAGCGCGTGGCTGTGATTGCCCCGTATAAACCCGAGAAAATAATCTGCGGTTTTTTGTACGGCAGCGAAGCGGATTACCAAAGCGCGAAACAGAACATGTCGGCGGAATACGGGCCTATTGACCTTGAAAGTACTCCTTTCAGGTTTGAACATACCTCATATTATAATGCGGAGATGGGTTCCGGGCTTTTTCGAAGGTTTGTTTCCTTTGAAAACCAGGTTGACCCGTCTTTGCTGTCTAAAATCAAGCTTTTTGCCATGGATACCGAATCACAGTTCTTATATGAAGGGACATCAAAAAGACGGGTAAATATAGACCCCGGCCTTTTGTCCGAACCCAAGGTGGTACTTGCGTCGGCAAAGAACTTCAGCCACAGGATATGCATAGGCAGCGGGATATGGGCTGAAGTCACGCTGCGCTACTCAGGCAACACCTTCACAACCCTCGAATGGACATACCCGGATTACGCGTTCCCGGAAAGCATAAAGATCTTTAACCGCATAAGGGAGATATACAGAAAACAGCTTTAAAGCCGGCTGTTGTCTGTTGCCGCGGCTTTTCATTTGCGTGTGCAAACTTATAAAACACGCAGGCACAAAAATCAAAACATACATTAAAACATAAGGTATTTTTGTAGAGCGGCTGCTTGCTGCCGCTCACCACGGCCTTTTAAAACGGCCCGCGTTTGTAAAAGCCGGCGTCAGAGCGGCAGCAAGCAGCCGCTCTACGGGATCTGTTTTCTTGAAATTTGTGAGGGCTTGCCCCCTCTAAAACGCAGGCCTTACAAAACTAAATTTCTTTGCCATTGACATTCAAGTATACATGCCGTATACTATTCCAATGAAAAAACATACAGCTAAAACAGAGCCCTTAAAACGAGTCGTTTTATGCACGCACATTGCGCCGAGTGGTCATTATGGACCTGTCTGAAAAGCTGCGCATTCTCGGTGAAGGCGCCAAATACGACGTGTCATGTTCTTCCAGCGGCAGCCGCAGGACTAATAAACCCGGGGGCACGGGCGATGCCGCGTCGTCGGGTATATGCCATACTTTTACCTCGGACGGCAGGTGCATATCCCTTTTGAAAATACTCCTTACCAATACCTGCATATATGACTGCGCCTACTGCGTAAACCGCAGGGCCAATGATCTGCCCCGCGCCGCGTTCGCGCCCGAAGAACTCGCAAACCTTGTTATAAACTTTTACAGGCGTAATTATATAGAAGGTTTATTCTTGAGTTCCGGGGTGGTCATCAGCCCCGACCATACCATGGAACTCATGATAAAAGCCATCAGGCAGCTTAGGGAAGTACATAACTTCAACGGTTACATACATTTAAAAGCCATACCCGGCGCGTCGCCGGGGCTTGTGGATGCGGCAGGCAGGCTGGTTGACAGGATGAGCATAAATATGGAACTAACCTCAGATGCGGGATTAAAGCTCCTTGCGCCTGATAAGACAAGAAGAGGCATTATTGGACCCATGACACAGATAAAAGACAGCATCATTAATTATAAAAAAGAAAAAATATACATTAAAAGCGCCCCTGATTTTGTGCCTGCGGGGCAGTCGACCCAGCTGATAATAGGCGCGACCCCGGAAACTGATCTATCCATTGTAAAAGCCTCGGAGAACCTGTACAGGGGCATGAATTTAAAGAGAGTGTATTATTCCGCCTATGTCCATGTAAATCAGGACAGCAGGCTGCCGGTGTTAAATGAAACCCCGCTGCTGCGCGAAAACAGGTTTTACCAGGCAGACTGGCTGATGAGGTTTTACGGTTTTAAAGCCGATGAAATACTCGATGAAAATACCCCTTTTTTTGATAATAATCTCGACCCCAAAGCGGCCTGGGCACTGCGTCACCTGGATTTATTTCCTGTGGAGGTTAATGCCGCGTCTTATGAGAACCTCCTCAGGATCCCGGGGATCGGGGTTAAGTCGGCACAGCGTATTATAAAGGTAAGGAAACTCAAGTCCATACGGGTTGAGGACCTGAAAAAACTCGGGGTAGTTTTGAAGCGCGCCCGGTATTTCCTGACTGTGGGCGGCGTTTATGCGGCCGGGGTGCCGGTTAAGGATAAAATAATAAGGACAAAACTCCTGGAAAAAAAATCGTTGTCTGACATGCAGTTAAAACTGTTTGAACCTCAAGCGGGCTTTTTGACAAAGGAGGCCTTAAATGGCGGAAAAAATCTATTTTTATGACGGCACATGGCAGGGGATAATGTCTGTATATCACGGTATTATAGGAGGGGAGCTGGAGGCCGGTGTTATGGCAAAGGAAAAAGGTGAAAACATGCAGGATGATCTGTTCAGTGAAAAAATTTTTGTTGAAGCCGGGGAGGATAAGTTTACGGCGCTAAAGGACAGGTTCATTAAAGCGGCAGGCTGTGATAACTACAGTATGATGCTATGGGCGTTTTTATCCGAAAAGAGGGGTATTGAGGGCCATATACTTGATTTTATCAGGTTTGCCTTAAAAAATGGAAAAGGATCCGGAAACCTGTTGTCTGAAGACGAGGTCATGCGTGTATACTCAGCGGCGCAGCAGGTAAGACGGGAATGCCACAGGTTCAAGGGGTTCATAAGGTTTGAAGAAATAAAACCCGGCATGTTCTACTCGGGTATAGAACCGGATTACAATATCATAATGCTTCTTGCGCCTCATTTTAAGCAAAGGCTTTCCTCGCAGGACTGGATAATTCACGATAAAAAGAGGAACACGGCTGTTTTTTACGACGGATCGAAGTGCCTGTACAGGGAAGTCATATCATTTGAGATGCCTGATGATTCAAAAGAGGAAAATGAATACAAGGCCATGTGGCTGAAGTATTTTCAGGCCATGGGAATAAAAGAACGAAAAAATCCCCACCTTCAAAGACAGTTTGTCCCTGTCAAATACAGAAAAAACATGATCGAATTCGATGAAACCGGGTTTTAAAGAAAAGACGTTATAATAAAAATTTCAATACAGCGGGTTTTCTTCCGTGGGAAAACCTTCCAAAGCATGGTTAAATACCTGAAAAATCCATGAAAATAGTCATTATTTACGCTGTTTTTCAACGAAAAAACCAGCATGGGATACGGGGCTGTTTTCGTTTTATCCTTATTTTAAAGGGGTGAAAAAATTAAATTGACATAAAAAAAATATTATGTTAAATTTAAGTACTTGCAAAGTTCATATAATTGCAACAGGTTTTTACATATTGGAATATTATACGCATCGGGAGGCAATTGTGCGCAAGAGCATATTCCTGTTTTTGTCTTTATTTATTTTAGGTTTCGGAGTTAATTCTTTAATTTTTTCGGATGATTTTTCTGATTCACTTCAGATAACCTGGGAAAAAGTTAAAACTCCGTTTTTTAACAAGTGGAACCCTTTTGGCGTGGGCGCCAGGGCGATCGGCATGGGTGAAGCATTTGCCGCAATTGCGGATGATGGCAACGCGGTGTATTATAACCCGGCGGGACTCGCACAGATGGATCATAATGAAATGTCCTGGACGGGTGGAAGTTATTACAAGGGGCTTCCTTATACAAACTTTGCAACATTTGACATGGCTCTGGGCGGCCAGTATTTTGCCCTTTCTTATACGAAACTATATCACCCCATTGGAAGATATCCGGACAAGATAGTTGTTCCGGGACCGGGCATAGGGCCCTTGCCAGGAGACCTTTTTAACACACAGCCAATATTCATAACCCCGAACACATACCCTGGATGGTACGGAGATTTAGTGCCATCAGCACAGGCCTTACTCGCCGAAAAGTACAGAAAATACATCAATCTGCCTTTTCAGGAAAACCAGGCTGTGCTTACCTATGCCACATCTCTTACAAGCGATAAAAGTTTTGATTTCGGGTTAAATGTAAAGTATCAGTTCACTGACGCTGACGCGGCAAAGGTGCTGGGAGATGCTTTTAATGCCTGGGCATGGTCGATTGATCTGGGTTTTCTTTATAAACTCCGCATAATTGAATACCTGAAGGATTTTAATATAGGCATAATGCTCCGTGATATATCAGGCAGGGTAAAATATCCATCGACAGGCGTCGAAATACCTTTGTACTTCACATCAACAGTGGCTTTATCAATGAGAACGACGGAGCTTATAGAAAAAGAAGTTTCAAGTTTTTCCGTTGACTGGGACGCGGTCAATGACGCGGGTGTTTTCAGGAATGAAACAAACAGGCTGAAATTCGGGTTTGAACAGTGGTTCATAGACGGACACTTCGGTATCAGGAGCGGGCTTGTATATCCCATGAACCAACAGCCATGGAGAATGTCTTTCGGGGTATCCGCAAGATACCTGCTCGGCATAGATTACGCATATGTGCACGGAATACCTTTTGACAAGCAGGCCGAAAATGAACCTGACAGCCACTGGATAACAGTTTACTGGATGTGGGGAAAAGTCAAGAGAGTGCTGCCGACACCTGACGTGTTTGCAGCGGTAGAACCCATATCTTTCTCGCCGAAAAACGGGGAGACCGCGATGTTCAAGCTTAACGCCACATCAAAGGCAGGCATTGACAGATGGGCCTTAAATATACTTGATAAGAATAACACTCTCGTAAAGACTTACGTGGATATCGGAAATCCGCCTTCACAGATAGTATGGAACGGCGCCGATAATAAATACGAGCTCCTGCCTGACGGCGAATATACTTTCATATTTGAAGCAACTGACAAGCTTGGAAGCACTTCAACGACGCCTGTGCAGACAGTAAAGCTTTATACCCCGGTTTTGCAGGGCGTAAGTCCTGAAGCTTTAAATAAGCTAAGGCAGCTTTTAAACCAGATTAAAGACAGGGAAGTTGCGGCGGACAAAGTTGAAGTGGCAACCGCGAAGAAACAGATAGAAGAAGTCAGAAAGGCGAAAGCAAAACCGACCCCGCAGGAACCCCCGCTGCCCGCAGCCGGGTACAATTCGACCCCTGTTCCTCAGGGAACACCGGCAGCAATGACCTATACCGCGGGTCCGATAAACATTATCGGGTTCCCGAATATTGATTCAGGGACCATCAGGTCGGCATATATATCCACAAACGTCGACGGTGAGAAAGAGTTTAACATGGACTATGTGACCACAAATACCCTCCCCAAATATGTAATGAAGGAAATGGGTCTCATGGTCAGATCCATCGCGGAGAGCCTGGGATATTCCGTGGATAAGATAGGTATTAACGCCACTTACGGCGTAAATAATAATTTGAATTTGTCCGTTCCGATCGCGCAGGCGGAAAACTACCAGAGAGGCACCATAACTGTGGAACAGATGTTAAGGGGCGCGAATGTTAATCTGAACGGCGAAGTCATTTATCCCAATTTTTAGGAGAAAACGATGAATAAAAAGTCTGCTTTGTTAACCGCGTTGTTTGTCTTGTTTGCGGCATTTGCTTTTGGGGGAGCTTTTGATAAAGGCGGAGTTTTAGGCGTGGGCGGCAGGGCCACGGGCATGGGAGACGCATTCGGCGCCATTGCCGATGACGGAAGCGCAGTTTACTGGAACGCGGCGGGTTTGACCCAGCTTGACAGGTCCGAACTGAACCTGTTTTTGGGGCCGCTTTTAAACGGAAAAGAGTGGTATACGTTCCTTTCTTTTGGCTCCCCGTTTTTTGCGGATACTGCCTGGCAGTTGTCGGTTATGTCACTTATACACGGCGATAAGAATAACACCAAGGAATTTACAGTGGTGGGAAGTTTTGCTTCAAATCTGAATCTCGAAAGGACTTTTTCAGTCGGGATCAACGTCAAATATTTAAATTATAATTCCACAGCTTCATATACAACGCCCGATGGGGTCAATCTTCAGGGAATCGCGAGCGGTCTCGGGCTTGATCTTGGGGTTTTATACCAGATCCCGCTCCCGCAATTGGGGAAAAAGCTTAACTTCGGATTATTCATACAGGACGTGGACACCAGCCTCTACTGGTCTGGCGGAACAAGCCAGGAACAAATACCGACTGTATTTAAGATCGCATCGGCTTACTATCTTGATGACAACCTCGTTTTTTCAGTGGATTACGATTTTTTTAAGGATTTAAACATCAGCGGCATCCCTCTTGCAACCCCGATATATGATTCGGTAAACAATGTCACTATAACAGCCTTAACACCGCAGGAAGACAGGGTGCACGTCGGTATAGAAGGATGGTTTTTCAAAAGGCACCTGGGACTTCGCGGAGGATATACCGCATTTGCCACCATGGCGGGGGAGTTTACGGGCGGAGTATCATACAGGGAAGATTCATGGGAAGTTGATTATGCTTACATAGGGCACGCCGAGCATCTCGGCGACTCGCACAGGCTGTCTGTAATATTAAGATTCGGCCAGCCTAAGGATCAGACAAGGGCGGTCAGCGTGGTCAGGCCGCCGAAAGATCTGAAAGCATATCCGGCAAACACGGCGGTAAACCTGACATGGGAGACAAATGAGGATCCAAACATAACAGGTTATGCCGTATACATGAGCAAATCGCCGGGCGCAAGATATATCCCTATAGCAAAGAGGATAAAAGAGAACTATGTGACCATAGACGGGCTTCAGAACGGAACAAGATATTATTTTGTGGTAGCGGGTATCAATAACACTTTTCCTTCGGTTGAGAGTTCGTATTCAAACGAAGCCTCGGCTGTTCCGGCGCCTGTTGTTCCGGGAACGCCTGAAGTATTCCCGATATCATCGCCCAAAAAAGTCGAAAGCAACGGGGCCGTGGACATACCGTGGGGAACAATGCCGGGCCCCAGGATGACCGGATTTAATATATACATTACCGATACGCCGGGAAAAGGATATAACAAGGTAAATCCTGCGCCGATCAAAGATAAGCATTATGTTGTAAAGGGACTTGAGGTGGGAAAGAAGTATTATTTCGTAATGACATCGGTTACAAACGATACTCCGCCTGTTGAATCCCGCTTCTCAAAAGAATTTAATTATATATCAAGGCCTGAAAACACCCTGCCTGGCGACACAACACAGCCGCAGGGCAACAGGTAAGATAAAAAGGAGCAAATAAATGATAAGCGGATTATACACGGCGGCATCGGGCTTGATCGCCCAGACACAGCAGCAGGATGTGATAGCGAATAACCTGGCAAATGTAAACACGACGGGTTATAAAAAAGATACTGCTTTATATGTGCCGTTTCCCACTGTTTTCCTTAACCGGATAAATGACGAAAAGACCCCGGTTCCCGGAGGTATGGCTGACGCCATGCCGCCTATAGGTTACATGGGCAGGGGTGTTGAACTGCGCGTGGACGGGATACAGCCTCAGACCACTGAGGAAGGCTCTTATGTGGAGACCACCAATAAGCTCGACCTTTCTATCAAAGGAAACGGGATGTTCATGGTTATGACCCAGAACGGGCCGCGTTATACGAGAAACGGCAATTTCACACTTGATCCTGACGGCGTGTTGGTTACACAGCAGGGAAATCCGGTATTGGGTCAGGAAGGGCAGATAAAATTAAACAGCACAAACATACATGTTGACGAAAGCGGCAGGGTATTTGACGATAAAGTGGAGATAGACACCCTGCGCATCGCCATGTTTTCAAAAGATGATAAGCTAAGAAAGGAAGGCGACAGCCTTTTCTTCAAGCTTGACGGCGTGCCTTTGACCGAGGATGATAATGTGGAGCACGTGCAGGTCAAACAGGGATATCTGGAGACCTCGAACGTGAATGTAGTAAAGGAAATGGTCGAGATGATCACAGCGTACAGGGCATACGAGTCTTCTGCAAAAGCCATACAGACACAGGATGAGACGCTTAGCAAGGCTGTAAACGATGTTGGAGCTATTACAATATAAAATTTTTTAAGGAGGCAGTAAAATGATGAGATCACTTTGGACGGCGGCAACAGGTATGATTGGACAGCAGGCGAATATCGATACTATTTCAAATAACCTGGCTAACGTGAACACTACGGGATTTAAAAAGAGCCGCGCGGAATTTCAGGACCTTCTTTATCAGACTATAAGGCCCGCAGGTATGACCAATAACATGGGAACCCAGTATCCAACGCCTATTGAAATAGGCCACGGGGTAAAATTATCATCCACACAAAAATCATTTATACAGGGAAACCTCGTGCAGACCAACAACCCGCTTGATCTTTCCATACAGGGGAGCGGTTTTTTTATGGTCCAAAACCCGAACGGAGAAACTGAATATACAAGGGACGGATCATTTAAGGTGGACGGCTCGGGTAATCTGGTAACTTCCAACGGGTATTTTATGATGCCGCAGGTTGCATTGCCCGCCGATACAAGCGCTGTTGTAATAAGGGAGAACGGGGATATTATAGTGACGATTGCCGGACAGTCTGCCGGTCAGACTATCGGCCAGGTCAGGCTCGTGAATTTCATTAATCCCGCCGGCTTGGAAAGCGCGGGAGGGAACCTTTATAAGGAAACAGACGCATCGGGACAGCCTGTTGAAGGGGTAGCGGGAACCGGAGGGTTTGGCGCGCTCGCCCAGGGCCAGCTTGAGGCTTCAAATGTCACGGTCGTAGATGAGATGGTGAATCTGATCACCGCACAGCGTGCTTATGAAATAAATGCCAAGGCAATAACAACTTCGGACCAGATGCTCAGTACCGCGAATAATTTGAAGAGTTAACCGATATTGATAAATGAAATTTAAAATATCCCTGATATACGTTTTTGTTTTGGCGGCCGGGCTTGGCGCGCAGGGCGCGCAGGTTGTTCTTAAAAGCAGCGATGTTCATATTTCCAGCGACAAGATATATCTGGGCGACATAGCGGATTTTACGGATACTGCGCCTAAAGACCTTGAAAAACTGCAGGCCATTTATATAAAAAAGGCGGCAGTCCCGGGATTTAAGGTTGTTGTTGAAAAGGAATATGTTGTAAATAAATTATCCAGGTATCTTTCTTATGTTAATGTTGAAGGGCCGTCTTATGTGAATGTCTACACGTCAAAAGGCTCGGTAAGCCGTGAAGATGTGGAAAAAATAGCCAGAGATTATGTGCTGTCAAACATGCCGTGGAAGCTTGACGCGGCCGATGTCAAAGTAAAACAGGTAAAAGGCACTGTGCCAGTGCTCGAGGGAACTGTTCTTTTAAAAGTAAAAGATGAAGGAAGCTTCAGTTACAAGGGAAATCTTGTGATACCGGTCGAGATCCATGTGGACGGCAGGTATTACAGGACAGAACCGGTATCCATGGTAGTCAGGGTTAATGCGCCGTGTGCTGTGGCGCAGACCGATATAAGCAGGCACGCGGTCATACCGCAGGGCAGCGTATCCATGGAAACAAAGGATATTACATATCTACCGGATATTATAATAACTGATCTGACTTTTCTGAACAATAAGACACCTGTAAGAAATATACTCAATGGAACTATTTTGACCTCGGATATGTTTGAAAGCCTGCCTTTATTCAGGCGCGGGTCTTTGGTTGATGTGATCGTGAAAATCAGGGCCATACGGGTCCAGTCGGAAGGCACGGCGCTCTCCGACGGCAGGGAAGGCGAGGCAGTCAGGGTAAAATTAAGCACTGGAAAAACCGTCGATGGCAAAGTTGACGCTTCGGGAAAAGTAATCATAGAAAAATAAAATATATATTTCAAGGAGATCATGCGATGAGAAAAAAAGGATTTATGACGGCTTTTGCCGCGATTGTCCTTATGTTTATTTATTCGGGCGCGGTTTTCGCGGATGATGTCATGAAAAACGAGGAAGACATAGAGTCCGTGTATACCGACCACAAAGCATATAAGGTCGGTGACATAGTGACCATAATAATAATTGAATCCACGCAGGGGTCGCAGAGCGCCTCGCTTTCCACTTCAAAAGAGCAGAAATTGCAGGCAGGCATGGGCGTTTCCACATCGTGGGGCGGCGGTGTAACCAGTGTGCTTCCAATCCCTTCATGGGGAGCGGCAGGCGGGGAGTATCAGGACGGGGGCGGAAAGTCGATGAGAGCGGGTTCCCTGCAGGCAAAACTGTCGGCAAGGGTGGAAAAAGTGCTTTCAAACGGAAACCTGGTCATAAAGGGGACAAAAGTCATCATGGTAAATGATGACAAGCAGAATCTTGTTATCAAAGGCGTAATAAGAGCCGAGGATATCACATCGGATAATATTATAATGTCCACCAATGTGGCGGACGCAATAATCGAATACGAAGGCAATGGCCCGATAGGCGAGAAAACATCTCCGGGATTCATTACAAGGTTTCTTGACTGGCTCGGCATATTCTAAAGAGGTGATATTAATGAAAAAATATTTTAGGATCTTAATTGCTGTTTTAATAATCATGGCAATAACGGCAGAAGTGCTTTTGGCCGCGGAATTAAGGGTCAGGAATGTTGCAAGGTTTAAGGGCGTACGCGACAATCAGCTGACCGGTTTCGGACTTGTGGTCGGCTTAAAAGGCACTGGCGACAGAAATACGACTGTTTTTACAACCCAGGCCATAGTAAACATGCTGAAAAGATTCGGCATAGCCGACGCGGCAAACCAGATTACGGTCAGGAATGTTGCGGCGGTCATGGTGACAGCCAACCTCCCGGCATTCGCTAAAAAGGGCGACAAACTGGATGTGGTCGTATCTTCCATGGGAGACGCGCAGAGCCTGAACGGAGGCGTTCTGCTTGTCACTACAATGAAAGGCCTTGATGACAGCATATATGTGTCTGCCCAGGGTCCTGTATCAACAGGGGAGGGCGGCATGGCGGTGAATTCGATTATTGCCTTGAAAAGCAGGCAGACGACCGGCCGTGTCCCGAGCGGCGGGCTTGTTGAAAAAGAGGTCCCGGTAACTTTTGTTGACGAAAAAAATAACATGATCCTTATCATGAATATACCTGATTTTACCTCTTCCGACAGGATAACATATGCAATCAATTCACAGTTCTGGGGGACCATCGCGAGCGCTGTGGACGCAGGCACGATAAAAATAGCGGTGCCGTTTGATTTTCAGAATAATTATGTTGAATTTGCCGCCGCTGTGGAGGGGCTGTATGTCGAGATGGAGGAAGTGGCAAATAAAGTGGTGGTTAACGAAAGGACCGGTACGGTTGTAATGGGTTCCGATGTGGCAATAGACACCTGCGCGGTTTCACACGGGAATTTTAATGTCAATATAGCAGTGACCAAACAAATATCCCAGCCCAACTCCTTTGTACCGGGAGCGTCGGCCATGGTATATGAGGATTCCAATATCAAGGTTGAAGGCGCCGGAAACCAGCTTGTTACCCTGCCAATGGGCGCCAATGTGCAGGACCTTGTCAACGCATTAAATGTCCTTGGGGCGACGCCTATGGACATAATAAGTATTATCCAGGCGATCAAAGCAGCGAACGCACTTCACGCTGAAGTTTCCATAATGTAAAGGAGATTTAAAAATGCCCGATTTTTTAGGAAGCTCTGAGCTTATCGCAAGGACCGACATGCTGGGTATGACAAACAGGCTGCAGGAAGCGCAAACCCAGGCAAATAAGACGGAAAATGTCAAAGACCCCAAATATCTCGCGCAGATAAAGAATGTTTCGCGCGAGTTTGAATCAATATTCCTCGGTTATATGCTTAAACAGATGAGAAAAACCGTGCCTGAAGATACTCTTATGGGGAACAGTCCGGCCAAGGATATCTTCCTTGGCATGCAGGATGATGAATTATCCAAAGAACTTTCAAGGGCGGGCGGCATAGGCCTTGCCTCGATACTTTACTCTCAGCTCGCCAGCCAGGGAACGTCGGCCCCGAAGCCGCCGGTTGTCCAGGTTGTCCCGATTACGCCAAACAAGGCAGGCATTACAATTTAAGGTCAAAATATTCAGAAAGTAGATAGTAGAGAATAGACAAGGTTGGCCTCTGAACATTCATCAGTCAATTCATCTTGTTTCGTAGGACAAGCCCGTATACTGCAAGTATCTGTTTTACGGGGTCAGGTATCCGAAAACCGGCCAATTTATTATAAGAATAATATCTGAAATTCCCCCAAAATAACGCTAAAGTTAACCTGTTTTTGTACGATATATGTATAGAAGGAATGGAAAGCTAAATAAAAAGGAGGAGATTAATATGACGGTCATAAACAATGCGGGAAACATAAATCCGATCTTACCCCAGAATGTTTCAGATCTTACAACGGCAAAAGGCAAAGATGCTGCGGCACCCGCGGCAAGCACTGTTGCGGCGCCTGCGGACACGGTTGTGATTTCCAAGACGGCTGCGGTAATCAGCAAGGCGGCAACCGCGCTCAATGCACTGCCTGCAGTAAGGGCAGATCTTGTTGCAAAGGCGGTTCAGGAAAGGCTCGTATCAAACAGCCGTATTCCTGCAAACCTGCTTGCCCAGAGAATGCTTTTTGAAGACATGAAGTAACGGGAGCGTAATGGACAAACAACTGAAAAAGGGCATTATTTCCGCAATTATGAACCAGCTTGAGCTATATGGAAGGCTGAAAACAGATTTAATTGCCCAGCAGAAGATACTTACCTCAAAGAACGCGCGTGGGCTTGATGAAATTGTAAAGAAACAGGAAAAATTGATCGGGGAAATAAGGAAAAATGAAGATGACAAGAAAGCGCTCTTTGAAAAAATGGCGGTCGGTCTTGGCTTAAAATACACGCCTGAATTAAAACTTCAGGATGTACTGGCCCTGGCAGGGGATGAAGACGCGGCTGATATAGACAGGGAAACAGCGAAACTTGTCATTCTTATGGAGCAAAACGCGTCGTTGAGCCTTATTAACGCGCGTCTTATGAAAAATTATCTGGATTTCATAAAGTTTTCCTCGGATTTAAAGGAAAGGATAGGGAACCCGGCGCAGACGTTTTACACGCCGGACGGCATCATAAACAATAAGCCGGAAAAAAAACCAAAGTTTGACCAAAAGATATAAAATCTGAAGGGAGAAAACAAATGCTGGATTTAATTATGGGAATAGAAACTGCAATGAAGTCATTGATAGCGAATTCCACGGCGATTAACACAACTATTCATAACGTGGCGAACATGGCCAGTCCGGATTATTCAAAGCAGCTGTCAAACATAACCGCTTCGACCCCTCTTTCGATCGCGGGCCAGGCCGGCCAGATGGGAACGGGCTCGCAGGTAAGCAGCATCGAAAGGATAAGGGATATATATCTTGACGCCCAGATCCAGCAGGCGCTGATGAATTACGGGGATGCTGAAATAATGAACAGGACATATCAGAACCTTGCGGCATTTTTCCCGGAGGTGAACGGGGTAACTACAAACGGGCTCGGGTCGCAGATAGCTGCGTTTTTTACCGCATGGAATGATGTGGCAACACAGGCACAACTCGCCGCCACGGTCCCGCCCACGGCCAATACCTTAAACACCGCGCTGAATACAGTTTATCAGCTTGCTATAAGCATATCGAAGCTTTTAAACACAACATCAAACGATTTGGCGAACATGCAGGTTGATTTAAACAGCGATTTGAAAACGACCATACAGTCTGCCAATGTGTACATCAAGGAAATATATAATCTAAATAAATCGATAGTATTCGCTGAAGGACAGGGACAACGGCCAAATGACCTGCTTGACCAGCGCACCGCTGCTATGGCAAAACTGGCGGAACTTGTTAATTTTGATACCGCAAACAGGACGGACGGTTCGGTTATAATTATGCTGGGAGGCAGGGCTCTTGTAGACGGAGCCAGCGGATATAACACCCTGACAACCATGACTTCGGGTACGGTTATATCGACGGCGCCGCTGTCTTTTGACATCAGGGATGCAAGGCTTGAAGCTGTAGGCATATCAAGCAGTAATGGCGGAAATCCAGTCAAGCTTGATGAGGCTATTTTTACCGGCGGGAAAATAGCAGGGATATTGAATTCAAGGGATAATATTGTGCATGATTACAAATCACAGCTTGATTCGGTTGCAAATACGCTCATCACTATGGTGAACAGCCTTTACGACGCAACCAAAACAAATGGAAACACAAATAATAAGGACTTTTTCTCAGGTGTCCTGGCATCGGACATAGCCGTCAATAACTCAATTAAAAGCGGAAATGACATATCATACACCATGTACAATCCCGGCGATATAGCCCAAATACTCGGCGATTTAAACAATAAGCTGGTTTCATCGCGCGTAGTTTCAGATCCGCTTGCTTTAATTTCTAATACCGTTTTGCCTTTACCTCCGGGAACCAACGGAACGCTTGTCATAAACCAGGTGAGCATACCTGTGACTTCCGGCATGACCGTGGAAGATCTTGTAAATGCCATAAACACGCATTCATCTGTTTTCTCGGCGGTTTACAATGACACCACAAAAACATTTTTTATGGTTTCAGACGAACCGCTTACCATACAGGAAGTCAACTTGGGCGGTAATTTCCTGAAAAACATGAAACTGATCAATGAACAAATCAGCACAGCGCCTGTGGCGTACACTAATTCCATGTCGTTGCAGACCGTGAACCAGAGCATCACCTGGGCACTACAGAAAAATGTGTTTGACTATGAGCCTTCATTAAACGGCGGCAGTATAAACATATATATGGGGGGGAATAAGTATCCGCTTACCTGGTCGGATACGCAAGTGGTTTCTACTACCAGATGGTCCATATTTTCGGTTGATTTGATTAATCCTACACCTCCGGGAATCAGTTTAAACGATTTTCTGAACGGAAAGTTCATATTCGGAACCAGGGTAGGGGACTCCGTAGGGGCGGCAGATACTATATCGCCTTTCATAATATCCGATGTTACCGGCAACCTGACGCAGACCATGAAATTTGTGGGGAATATGACTTTTGGCCAGTATTATAATTCAATAACAGGCAACCTTGAAGGGAGCATAAGCAGCTCCACAAACATGCTTACATCTTCTAAAAGCGCTGTTGACCAGCTGCAGACAATGCAGGCCAATATAACACATGTCGACGCGGTTCAGGAACAGGCGCAGGCAAGGCTGTATCAGCGCGCGTATGACGCCTCGGTCCAACTCATGACAGTAATTGATGAGATGATGAATATACTGATCAATCATACAGGCACGCCGTCTTCTAATCCAGTCGCCTGAAAATTACTGAATTAAAAAAAGGCCGGGGTACCCACTCCGGCTTTTTTTTTAAGTCAAAATATTCAGAGAGTAGATAGTAGATAGTAGAGAGTAGAGAGTAGAAGGTCAAAAAAGGCCTAAGTAGAGGCGGCATATTATGCCGCCTTCGGCGGGACGGCAATATGCATATGCCTGATTGACAAAAACATTGCGCTGTATTATCATCAAAACATGAAAAAAAATACGTTATACCTGTTGTTATCTTTGCTGACCGGACTGTTACTGGCATTTAGTTTTCCGAATTTTATTGAGAACACGGTAAAAGTGCATACTTCGTTCTTTATTTGGTTTGCATTTGTGCCTTTGATGTATATCGTGATATGCGAAGAAAAAGTTAAAGCTGTTTTTTGGTACTGCCTGGCCTCTACGGGAGTATTTTACCTGACATCATTATACTGGATATTATTTGTTGGACCCATGGGCCTGGGTGCATATCCGGCGCTGGTCATACTTTGCTGCTATTTCGCGTTCATATATGCCGCATCATTTGCGGCCGCCAAATACCTGGATAAAAAAGTCGGCATTGACTTTATTTTTTCCCTGCCTGTTATTATAACGCTCGCCGAATATGCAAGGGAATGGCTGTTTTCAGGCTGGCCGGTGCTGACCCCGGCGCAGAGCCAGCACCAGTTCATACCTGTCCTGCAGATATTAAGCATTACTGGCGTTTCCGGGCTTAACTTCCTTATAATTTCGGTCAATTGCCTGCTTGCCTCATTTGCCGCGGGCAGGGGATTTAAATACAAAAAACGCGAAAATATTATCTGGTCAATAATATTCATAGTTCTTTTAGCCGCAACTGTTGCGGCAAACTCTTATCATAATACCGGCACAAAAATTATTAGGGCGGCCGTAATGCAGCCAAACATAGACCAGAATGTCCAGTGGACCCCGGAATACCGCAAATATACCATGGATGCCATGAAAACCCTTTATAATGAAATTGCTGTAAATAAACCCGACCTGATCATATGGCCCGAAACTGGATATCCGGGGACGCTTAATCTGGAAAAAAACGGCGGTATTGAAATATCGTCCTGGATCAAAGGCGTTTTTGCGGTTGTTGGTTCCGATAAAGCTGTTATTAATGGAGGCGCACCCGACTATTATAATGCCGCATTTATGGTGAACCCGCAGGGTAAAATAACAGGCGAATATTCAAAACACCATCTTGTGCCTTTTGGCGAATACATACCCCTTCAGGAAGTCATTCCATTTGTGAAAAAAGTCGTGCAGCGTTATGGTTTTACGGGTTTTAAAAGCGGGACAAAGATCGATCCTTTTGATTTTGCCGGCATGAAAATAGGCCCAATTATATGTTTTGACAGTTTTTTCCCCGAGATCAGCAGGGAACATGCCTTAAAAGGCGCAAAGGCGCTGGTTCACCTGTCGTATGAAACATGGTATGGCGTTTCCCCGGCTTCGGCGCAGATATTCTCAAATGCGGTTTTAAGGGCCGTTGAGAACAGGCTGCCTATAATCAGAAGCGTGGCCTCCGGCATCTCGGGCATAATCAATGACAGGGGCGAGATATTGGAAACAACCGGACTTTTTGAGAAAAAGGCATTTGTATATGAACTGAAGATAAATGAAGATAAACAAATGTCGTTTTACACAATGCATGGGGACTGGTTTGCCTGGCTGCTTTTTGCCGTGTTTTGCGGGGTAGCGGCGGCAAAATCGATCAAACCATGAATGTCGTCATAAGCGATATTGACGGCACACTGCTTGGCGATGAAGAGGGGCTTGCTGCTTTCAATAAATACATAAGTTCGGTCAGGGACAGGGTCATGCTTATTTACGCCTCAGGCCGCAGTTATGACGAGTATTTAAGCGCCGTAGAACATGAAGGCCTACTTTATCCTGACGCGGTTATATCCTCCACGGGCGCCGACATATATACCAGGAACGGGGATATATATGAAAAAGACATAAGGTGGAATGAAATAATAGATTCGGACGGATGGGACATCCAAAAGGTAAGAAGCCTGCTCGATGGCTTTCCGGGGATGGTCAGCCAGACAGCGCGTAACAACTACAAGGCGTCGTATAACATGGGCATGACTGGACAAAAAGCACTTATTGCCGCCGTTACGGATATTATTAAAAATAACGGCATCGGGGCAAAGATCATTGCCAGCCACGGCATGTACCTTGACGTGCTTCCCAAAAAATGTGATAAAGGGGAAGCGGCGTTCTATCTGGTAAACAGGCTGAACATATCCGCGCAGGATGTGATTGTCGCGGGGGACTCGGAAAACGACGTGGATCTTTTCAGGAAATTCAGGCACGGGATCATTGTAGGGAACGCGCATCACGCGATGAAACAGCTTTTAAAAGGCGGTGATTTCTACGAGGCAAAAAACCACGCTGCTGCCGGGCTGCTTGAAGGATTAAAGCATTATATGACAAAAAAAGTGTTTAAAATATGAACCGGTTTTTCCCGGGTCCGGAGAACGTGATTTGAAGAAAAAATACTATGTGGTAATATCAAACGATGACGGCATCAGATCAAGCGGGTTAAAAGCCGTGTATGAAGCCATTAAACCGATAGCGGATATAGTTGTTTCGGCCCCGGATTCCCAGAGAAGCGGGGCAGCGCATTCAATATCCTGCCTTAATCCGATAAAAGTCAGGCAAATACCTTATGGCGGATCCAAGGCTTATGCCGTTGCAGGCACACCGGCAGACTGCGCAAAACTGGCGCTTTTGAAGTTTGTAAAGAGGAAACCTGATCTTCTGATATCAGGCATCAATCACGGGCCAAACATATCGCAGTTCATTCTTTATTCAGGAACCGTCGGCGCGGCCGCGGAGGCCGCAATATTGGGTATACCCGCCCTTGCTTTTTCAATAGATAATTATGAGCCTGAAGATTTTAGTTTTGCCATAAATTATATCAGGCAAATAGCCTTAAAAGTGCTTGAAGGCCGCATCAAAATGAAAAAATATACCATGCTTAACATAAATTTTCCCGGTAAAAAGTCGGGGAAGATAAAGGGCGTTAAAATACTTCCCAAAGGCCTGCATGAGTATGGGGAAAAATACATTAAAAAAGCGGAGCGCAATAAAAGAACGGTTTATTACTGGCACATAATAGGGAAAAAGACAAAAAGAAAGAAGCACTTAACGGATTCGGACGGCGTGGAGGCGGGGTTTATCACCGTAACCCCGCTGGATTTTGACCTGAACAATAATGAAGCGATGGCGCAGCTTGATCCGGGAAGTTTTGCCGTCTTAAGTTCATAAAAAAAACGCGGGTTTTTGCCCGCGTTCTTTTTAAATGATCGGCTTTAAGTTCAGCCCGCTTTGTTCATTTTTCCATAATTTTTTTCTGCATTTTACCTTTATGTTTTTCGAGCAAGTTAATAAGTTTCTTGAACTGCTCGGGTGTCAGGATTTCCTTGACCTTAAACATATGTTCGGTCCTTGTTTTTATCAGCTTTTTTTCAATGTCCGCCATTTTATCGGTAAGGCTGTTGATCTTTGCCTTATCAACCGTATCCTTCTTGAATTCATCCTGTATGTCCCAAACTGTGGTCTTGAGGTCATTTCTCATGGAAAACAGCTCGCGTTTTGAGGATTCTCTCATAGCCTGAAGCTTTTCCTCCTGGTCAGGAGTTAGTTTTAGCTCGTCCATTACCTTAAAAATATCGCCAATGGCCATCCCGGGGCCGATCCCGTCGTCAGTGTCGGGGGTATGGCTGTTATCCGCGTATATGAAAGGGAACGCTGTGAACATTATTGCAATTGCAAGTACAATGCTTTTCTTCATTTTTTCACCTCCTTTGGTAATGGCGCTTTCCGTTTTGGCTTTTGATCCGCAACGGAAGTGCGTTTATTTAAAATACTTCATTATCGTAATCATTGCCGTATATGTATGAGACTTCATCAAATTCAGCATTATCATCATAAAGGGCTGTTTCTGTAATGTTGTAATCATTCATCAGCGTATTTGACAATTTTGCCTTTCTGTCAAGGCCGGGGTACAGGAAAACACCGGCTAACAGAAATACTGCCGCGGCCATAGCGAGCGCGGGCCTGAGAATAACCGAAAATAACGGGTGCCTGCCCGCGGATAAGCGCTTTTTAATGCCTGCAAGCACGGCCGGAGAAGGCTCCCTCAATCCTGATTTGAATAAAGCGCTCAGGAGGGCGAGTTTTTTGAGCTCTTCAGCGCACGATGGGCATTCTTTCAGGTGATTTTCGACAGTCGACTTATCATTCCCGGATAATTCATTCCTGCTGTAGTCATAAAGCCTGCCAATTGTATTTTTACAGTTCATAACAAAGCCTCCTTGTCGGCATATTCCCTTAGTTTCGCAATGCCGCGGTTTATACGGGACTTTACTGTCCCCAAGTTTATGTTCATTATTTCGGATATTTCTTTATATGAAAATCCCCCGATTTCAGCGAGAAGTATCGGCGCTTTCAATTCGGGATTTAACCTGTCAAGCAGGGCGTCAAGAAGGGAAACTGAAGAATCCGTCTTTTGGGGCCCGGGTTGTTCGATTAATTCAAGTTTGTTGCTGTGCAGGTTCTGGGACCTCATATAGTCTATGGTCTTATTCACGGTCATACGGTAAAGATAGGTCTTAATATCCGCGTCTCCCCTGAAAGAACCATAACCTTCAAATAACTTGATAAAAACATTCTGCATAATATCCTCCGCTTCGTCCCTGTTCCTTAACATACCTAAGGCCACGTTATACACATATTTGGAATTTTCTTTATATATCTTCTCAAATCTGAGATCCATAGCGCTCCTTTGTTCTCCCTACAGTAATTAGACGGTCTTAAGTACTGTTTTGTTCCTTTTATTATAGCATATACGCTTGAGTTTGATCAAATTATAGGGTATGATTAATTAACGATGAAATTAAAAACAAGGAGGACGAGATGAAGAAAATTATGTTTTTGATTTTTTTAATGTTTTCATGTTTCACGGCGGTTTTTGCGGATCAATACATACCTATCGGCCAGATGACCCAGTCGGTGCACATTGCAAATGTACAAACAGGGACCGCTGCAGCGACCCCGGTTGTAAGCGGGACGACGATACCGGGTTGGGCTACAAGTACGGGGTTCGGTACCGGAGTTCAGACTGCTATAACAGGCGGTAATGTAACACCTACGGCATCAGCTGCGGTAAAAAACGAGCCGGTGGCGGCCAGAAATAGCAGGCCTTTTGGCAGCGGCATAAGGGCGGGAGCAGCCGGAAAATCCGGAATTTCAGCATCCGGACAGATCAAACAGAATAAAAAATATGGAGCCGTAGCTACCGGCTCCAATTCGCTGCAAAACGGCAAAGTAACATCCACGGCAGAGGTAAATACAATCCCGCAAAATGTCACCGGCACGGTCAAGTAAGAAGACAGAACATTCAGACAGTAGTTTTATCCGTTAAAAGGGAATGTCATGAAAAACGACAGGAATAAGGATATGGAACCAGAAACAAACATGGATAATCACAGGGATAAGAACAAAGAACGTTTGTTTATATTTTTTTTACTTGCCTCGTCTGTTTTTTTATTGTTCTACGGCCTTGGAACAAGATACCTGTGGCAGGATGAGGCGCAGACTCCATTAATTGCAAGGACCATATTGCACACGGGTTTTCCATACGGTACCGACGGCGTTAATTTCTTTTCCCAGGACGCCGGCGCTGAATACGGGCATAATTACCTGTGGAAGTGGCACCCCTGGCTTCCATTTTATGCCGAGGCTTTATCCATAAAATTTTTTGGCGAAGGAAATTTTGCATACAGGCTGCCATTTGCGTTCTTTGGGCTGGCCTCCATACTGCTTGTTTACTTTATGATGAAACGCCTGACCGGGTCGTGGCGTGAAGCGGCTTTTTGCGCCGCGAGCGTCGCTTTTTCCACCGCATTCCTGCTTCTTGCAAGGCAGTGCAGGTATTACAGCATGGAGATGTTCTTCAGCGCCGGGGCGGTCATGTTTTACGTAGATTATCTGGTGCACAGGCAAAACAACAGCCTGATTTTATTATTTCTTTTTATGACATGCATTTTCCATACGCTTTATGTGTATTTTTTTATTATCCTTGCGTCAATAATACTGCATCAGCTCTTGTTTGTGAAAAGCAGGCGGAAAAATGTCATTATAGTCATATCAGCCGTATTTTTATTCAATCTTCCTTTTCTGTTTACTTTGTACGGCATTGACTTTGTAGCCGCCAATGGCGGCAAGTTTGACATCAGGAATGTGTTTGGCATGTTTATAGTGTATATTTCCTATGCCCTGAAATATCTTTTTCCATATTTTTTGTTATTTTTGTCATTGTTGTTTTTTGGGATCCGGGCAAAAATAAATAACAGTATAACGATGCCTGATGATATAACCGTAGTTCTTGCGATCTTCTCGGCGGCAACCCTGCTTTGTATCCCTGTACTTACTTCCGCGCCATATTTAAGGAATATTACGGGTGCTGTAATACCTTTAGCCGTATTGTCGGGAATATTATGCAGCAGGTTGTTTGATATGAACAAACCGGCCGGGATAGCATTGGCGCTTCTGGTTGTTTTTAACAGCCCGTTCATTAAATTTGTACATGAAATAACAATTGACTGGGATGAAGCGGGCGAGTGTATTGTGAAATTCATAAATGCAAATTCCGTGCCTGGCGACGAGGTGCTGATCACATATCCGGATCTGCCAGTTAAATTATACACTAAATTGAAAGTTCACGGCGGCGTAACGGGTGAAGACATATCAAATATAAAAAAACCCGATTTTGTTGTAATAAGGAAGACTGTGGGTTTGGAATATCAAAGAATATTGCTTAATTATGTGCTTTCAAAGCTGAATGTAAAGGATTATGCCAGGTATGAACTGCCGTGCGCGGACAGGACGTGGGAGAACAGGGAAGACATAGCGTTTCATGACTTTGGCCCTGACAATAAACTTCCCAGATTATATATATATAAACTTATTAAAGAAAATCACAGCCTGGGGGTGGTACAAAATGCGGTCAAATAACGGTTTAAGCTGGCCTTTGGGAGCAAAATGCGCCCTTTCGCTTACCTATGACGACGGCCTGGCGTCGCAGTTCAAATACGCCGTACCCCAGCTTGTCCAATACGGCATTAAAGGGACATTTTTTCCTTCCACCTGGGGGCTGACCAACCCGGAAAACTTTAGAATATGGAATCAAATCTCGTCAGCCGGACATGAAATAGGCTGCCATACCCTTCATCATCCGTGCGGTAATTCCTTTGATTTTGTAAAGAAAGGCTACAGTCTTCAGGATTACACGCTGGACAGGATGGAAAAAGAAATCATGACAAATATTGAATTAATAAGGGAGTTTGGCTATAAAAGCAAGGACCTTGTATTTGCCTATCCATGCGGCCAGACAGCCTTAGGGGCGCGCCTTGAAACAGATTATAAGCCGTTAATTGAGAACATGTTCATAGCGGCAAGGGGCACTAAAAGGGACTACGCAGTTCCGGGAAATATACTTATGAATGAAGTGCCGTGTTTTGGCGTTGAAGACGACGGCCAGGGCCTGATAAATATAGTAAAGGAAGCTGAAAGAACGGGAACATGGGCGGTTATTCTTTTCCACGGCGTTGGAGGTGATTACATATCGGTAACCGCGGAAGCTCACGCCGAACTTCTCGGATATTTAAAGGATAATAAGGACGTATGGACCGCACAGTTCGGGAAAGTGGCGCAGTATATTAAAAACATTAATGAAGGTTGAATCCTGACTGACCGGAATAATTGTTTACAAAATCAATCCTCTAATTTATAATGTAATTATATGGACAAAAACACCGATATTGGTCAGGGTTCTTTTTACTGCATGATAGTGTCATATTTATTCGCCCTTTCAGTTTCATATGTCCTGTATTCTCTTATTAAAGGCGGAGGGTTGGTATACGGGTTCGCCCTTTACAATAGCCTTGGCCAAGAAACTCCCGGAAACAGGCTGCTCCTGCTGGCGGTCTTTGTTTTATCATCCATTGCGGCATTTTTTCTTAACAGGCACGGCAAAACCCTGCTAATGCACGGACTTTCAGCGCTTATTTTGACGGTTTATGCCGCTGGAATTTATGCAAATTCGTGGCTTGAATATGAAAATGTACCTTTTACTTGCGTAGCGGTTGTTCTTCTGTCCATATATATAACTGTTTTTTTCGTTAGGGCCGTCCCCGGAAAGGAGGCATGGTTTGACCGCGCTGCGGTGCCGATGCTTGCGGTCTTCACCGCTGTTTACGTTGCCAATTTTATTTTTATGGCGTTCTTGAGGCACAACCTTTTTCTTTCATGCAAATATGACCTGGGGTGGGAGAATCAGGCTTTATATAACCTGACCCGGACGGGTATACCTTATTCCAGCATGCTTGGTTCGGAAAATAATTTCGGCGACCATACCTCGTTCATCTATTACCTGATATCGCTGTTTTACCGATTCTGGCCGGTTCCGGAATTTGTCCTGGTTTTCCAGGCAGTCACGGTTGCCGCGGCCGGGTGGGCCATGTACCTGCTGGCAAATATAGTCTTAAAGAAAAAAGCGGAAGCCGCCATAATTGCCGTTGTATTCCTGCTGCACCCTTCGGTCCAATCATATATGCTCTTCGATTTTCATCCTTCGGTCGCAGCCCTGCCGCTGTTCCTGGCGGCTTTTTATTTTATTGAAAAGGGGGATATTAAGGGTTTTCTGGTGCCGTATTTCCTTCTTTACACTGTCAGGGAGGATATAGCGTTTTTGGCGCTTACGGCCGCGGTGTACCTGACGGTTTCAAAAAAGGTAAAATTAAAAACGGGACTATGGATTACGGGGGCCGGCCTTGCGCTGTGCTGCGCCATATTTATTTTTTTAAAGTCTGTCAGGTCCGGAGAAATTGACCTGCAGAGATTTTATTATTTCATTCCTTCGGCCCCAGGCATACTGCTGCTTTTTATTGTAAATCCGTTCTTTGAACTGCTGAAAGCGGTACAGCATCAGAGGATAGATTTCATGCTGCTGTTCTCCCTGCCTGTGATATTCCTGTTTTTCACGCAGTTAGAGCTGCTGATATTGCTTTTTCCCGCGATGATCTTCACGATTTTTGCCGCAAGCACGGCAAATGTCACCATGGGCTATCATTACGCCACCGGCCTGATCGTTTTTTCTTTTTACGGCGCCGTGCTTGGATACAGGGGGATGAGGGAAAAGGGAATGAGCCTGTTTGCCCAGGGTTCGCCTCTGCCGGTCTATCTGCTGGTTTTTGCCGTTTGCTGGTCGTTCCTGTACGGGAGCTTCTTTTCCAAATCATATAAACTGAGCTGCCTGGGTTCTGACCTCGGGTTCAGGAGTTTTGCGGAATATTATTATAACGGTTGGGTGGGATGCTACAAGTCCCCCTTAAAGCTCTACGCCGGTATTGATCAAAAAGCCGTCAGCCTTCTCCGCAATATACCGAAAAAATACTCGGTTACGGCAGATTACAATATCCTGCCGCACGTTTCCAGCAGGCGCCGGGTCTACGCGGTACCGGACAGGATAATTACCGATATTGTAATCATATTTAAGGATAAGGATTACAGCAGTTCGAAATTGGGGAATATCCTGGGAAAACTGTATGTCAAATATGCCGAAACAGAGAGGATATCATTTTTTGTTAATAAGAATATAGACCGTAAAAAAACGAATGACTTCACAGGACCGCCCGGCACGCCTGCAATATAGATTAAAGTTGTTGCAGCTTGGGCAGGTATTATGATACTGCCGAAAAACATGCCTTGCTATAATCTCTTTTCTTGCGGAACTGATGCGGCTGTGTTAATATCAATAATCATGATAAAAGGAATCGGGATCGATATTTGCGGCATAAAAAGGCTCGAACGCGCCGTTAAAAAGAACAAGCGTTTTTTGAGGCGCGTTTTCAGCGAAAGGGAAATACAGTACTGTTCGGGAAAGAAAAATTCCATACTTAATTACGCGGGCAGGTTTGCCGCAAAGGAAGCTTTCATAAAGGCTGTTTCCACGGATAAGAGCATAAAATTAAACGAGATTGAAGTGGTAAACAACATCCACGGAAAACCCGAAATCGTATTAAACCCGGTTATTTCGGCGGTTTTAAAAAAGAAAAAAGGGAAGAACCTGAACATAAGCATATCGCATACACATGACGCGGCGGCGGCAGTTTGCATAATAACCTGACATCTTCCCGATATGGAGGTAATAAATGTATTTAGTCAACTCGTCTGAGATGAAGGAAATTGAACGGCTTACTGTGGAAAAATACGCCCTGCCGGCGGTGATACTCATGGAAAACGCGGGGATCAATGTTGTTGATGCCCTGGGCCGGGAACTCGGCAGTCTGTTCCTGCGGCGTGTAAATGTTTTCTGCGGCGGCGGAAATAATGGCGGGGACGGATTTGTCATTGCGAGGCATTTGAAAACAGAAGGCGCCCATGTCAGGGTATTCTTTACGGGCGATTACGATCTGCTGAAGGAAGAGTCAAAGATGAACTATACCGCCGCTGGAAAATACGGGGTGGAAATAATAAATTTAAAGTCGGCTGATGACATAAAAAAACATGAAAATTCAATTTTGGCGTGTGAGATCATAATTGACGCGCTCATAGGCACCGGTTTAAAGCAGGATATAAGCGGATTTATGGCGCAATTAATCGTGTATATAAATATGATGGGCAAATATATTGCGGCAGTGGACATTCCGTCCGGTGTTGACGCCGATACGGGCGATATAAAAGGCGTCTGTATTTATGCTAACTTAACCGTGACTTTCGGGCTGCCAAAACTGGGTTTAACCATATATCCCGGGCTTGAATATACTGGGAAACTGGTGGTCGCTGATATTAATTTTCCAGCGGAATTATTATCCGGGCCGCGCAAAAATGTCCTTATAACAAAAGAACTGGTAATGCCCATGATGCCGTACAGGCATCCGAACGCTAACAAAGGCCATTTTGGGCCGATCCTCATTATTGGCGGTTCGCCCGGTTTGACTGGAGCTGTGGTTCTCGCGGCAAAGGCGGCATTAAAATCAGGCGCCGGAATTGTCACTGTGGCAGTATCCCAGTCGCTTGTTGCAAACGTCAAAGCAAGGTCGGATGAGGTTATTGTGGCTGCGTTAAAAGAGAGCAAAGACGGATTTATAAGCGAGGACGCGTATGCGCATATAATGGAACTCGTTGGTCAGGCAAAAGTCGTTGTTATGGGCCCCGGCATGGGCAGGGATAAGGGAACACAGTCCCTTATCAGGAAACTCATAAAAGACATAAAAAAGCCCATGGTTATTGACGCGGATGCCTTAAACGCCATGGAAAATGATAAAACATGCTTGAAAAATATGGACAAAGATGTTATACTCACTCCACATATCGGAGAAATGTCCAGATTGACAGGAATTAAGATTGAAGATATAATCAGGGACAAAATTGGAGTTTTAAGGTCTTTTATCAGCGACAATAAAGTAAATGTTATTTTAAAGGACGGCCGTTCCATCTTGGGCGACACGGATGAAAATATTTATGTGAATACCACCGGTAACGCCGGCATGGCTACACCAGGAAGCGGTGATGTGTTATCAGGGATTATTGCGGCTTTCATGGGGCACAGCATGCTGTCCGCCCAGGCGGGGATTGCAGCCAATTACACGCACGGCCTGGCCGGCGATATGCTTTTATCGGAAATAAGCGGTGAGGGAATAACCGCTGAAGATATAATAAATAACGTGCCGAGAGCGATCAAGGCGCTTAAAAAACAGGAGGCTTAAATGATAGTACCCATATTTTTATTTCTTATTTCGATGCTCTTTCTGATAATGTGGGGATGGATAATCTCGATTTTTATGGATAATTATAAGATCAAGAAAAAAATCGAAGAGCTGATTAATCAGCCTTTGACAGTGGAACAAAAGGAAGAACTTGACAACCTGCAGCTCGATCTGGACACGAACGCGTACAGGGCCAGAAACGTAAAAAGGGTGGTTTTAGCTTTTGGTTTCCTGTATGTAGCCTCGGCAGTGCTGCTTGTCTGGCTGAATTCAATGTATGCTTACTTTACCTATGACGGCCTTCTTACAACCCTTAAGCTTACGATGCTTATTATTGTATTATTCTTCACTCCCGGATATATAGGCCTGGAAGTCGTCAGTAACACCGAAGGCGCGTCAGGGGACATAGCGTCAAGGCTTAAATTCAGCGACGAATTAAAAGCGGGAGAAGAAGTTGAAATTTAAACCGGAATTGCTGGTTTACGCAGTTTTAATCTTTTTGTTTTCGGGATGCGCTACGGTGCAGTTATCAAAAAATATCCTGAATTTTACAATTACGCCTGAAACCGGCATAAAAGCCGGCACTATAGTCACGGTTATTGTAAAAACAACGGATGATGTGGTACAGGTTTTTGGATTCATGGATATGTTTAACACGTACAAATACCCGCTCAAATATGATACAACAAAGAATATCTGGTACTTTAGGCAGATGGTGCCTATGGGTGTAATAATACCCCCGGGTGATTATCTTGCAAAAATTGAAGCGATCACGAAGTCCGGCGAACATTTTTACGCGGAGAAAAGCATAACCATAAAATAAAGTCATTTTTCGGGAAAATCACAGGAGAATTCCAATGGCCAAAAAAAACACAAGCAAGAATGCCGGATTATCAACGTCTGTAATAAAGGCGGCGGAAGAAGCAGCCCGGCAGAAGAAAAGTTTCAACCCTAAAGCGCTCTACGCGGCGCTTATTGCCATGGTTTTGCTGACGTCGGCGGGCATGCTGATCGATTATTATACGGCTTGGGGAAATACCCCGAAACTGATCAAAAGGATGCTTGAATCAGCGGAGAAGAACGCGATTTACAAGCACTATAGCGAGGCTGAAAGTGCGTACGGGACAATAATTTCAAGGTTCGGCAATAAAGAAACCTATAAGGAAGACGTAAAACAGGCGAGGCTGTCCTTGGCCAAGACATACAAGGACGCGGAACAGTACCTGAAAGCGATATCCCTGTATACGGAACTTGCCGTGGATTATAAGGCTTCAAACCCCGACATGTACGCATGGTTGCAGCTTGAACTTGCCGATTGTTATAACAGCATCCTTAACTCGGATGAGGCAATAAGGGTGGACCAGAAAATCGTTGATGATTTTAAGAATACGGATTGGGCCGCGGAAGCGCTTTTCGGGATTGCGGACGCGTATAAGTCAAAGAAGGATTATCCCAATGCCCTGAAATACTATGACATGATCATAAACAAATACGAAAAGGGATTTTTAAGCGCCGAAGCCCTGACAAACAAGGGCCGCATATATGAAGAGCTCGGAAAAGATTCTCTCGCATATAAAGTATATGGAAAAGTGGTCAAGGAGTTCCCCGAAATAGTGACTGAATACGCGAGGTTGAGATACGACGCACTTTCGGTAAAGACAGCAAAATAAATGCGCGAATTTGAATTTATAAGCAGGATAAAAACTGCCGCGCAAAAAACCAAAAATCCCGTCATAAAATCAATAGGCGACGACTGCGCCATACTGCCGCATTCAAGGACATCCGACATGTTAATTTCCACTGATTCGCTTTGCGAAGGCGTGCATTTTTCAAGGAAGTATTTTACTGCTTATGAGATAGGCGCGCATGCTTTTGCCGTAAGCGTTTCGGATATATGCGCCATGGGCGGCAGGCCTCTATACGCGCTGGTAAACATAGCTTTTCCGAAAAGCACCCCGCAAAAGTATATTGATACGCTGTACCGTGGGCTGGCGGATTACGCGGATAATTACTGCACGGATATAATCGGAGGGGATACGATATCCGCGCCGCAGATCATGGTAACAGTTACGGTAATAGGCGAGGTTGAAAATGGCAAGGCCCTGAGGCGCGACAGGGCAAAACCCGGAGACGCGGTATTTGTGACAGGAACGCTCGGGGATTCTTACGCCGGGCTCAGGATACTTTCAAAAAAATCACGTTCAAAGCTTTTGGGCCATGAATATTTGCCCGTAAAAAAACATATATTACCTCAGCCCGCCTATATGGAAGGGCGCGTACTACTGCAAAGCAACATGGTTAACGCGTGCATGGACCTGTCCGACGGTATTGCAAGCGATCTGGCAAGAATATGCGAAGAAAGCGGGACAGGCGCTGAAATCAGGGTGGATGACCTCCCAATATCTTTTTCCGCGCAGAGAACCGCCGAACAATACGGGGAATCAGTGTCGGATTACGCCCTGTACGGCGGGGAGGATTTTGTCCTGATGTTCACCGTTGCTAAAAAGAACATCAAAAAATTATCCCGCTACATTAAGGCAAATTCCATGACTGCGTTTGAGGTGGGGCGGATAACCGGGAAAAAAGGCATAACTTTGGTCAAGAACGGAAGAAAAATAATTGAAACGGGAAAAAAGGCATGGAATCATTTTTAAAGAAAAGGTTTAAAAAGCATAATTCCGTTAAAACATCTTCGGCCATGGAAACCAAAGCCTCAGGTTTTGCTTTTGCCGGGATCTTAAAACACGGCGATGTGGTGGCGCTGTCGGGCGGCTTGGGGGCCGGGAAGACGCACTTTGTCAAAGGTGCGGCAAAGTTTTTCGGGATAAGCGGGAAACAAATAGTAAGCCCCACATTTTCCCTGGTTAAATCCCATAAGGGCCGCGGCGTTGAAGTGTTTCACTTTGATTTTTACAGGTTAAAAGGCATTGAGGAGCTTGAAAAGACAGGCTACAGGGATTTCCTTTTGGAGGCTGATTCGATAGTTTTTGTGGAATGGCCTGAAATAGTCAGGGAAACATGGAATGATTTTACGCACGCAGTTAAAATTGAACATACGGGCGGCAACAGCAGGGCCATAACCATATACGGGAAAAGCGGTAAGTAACACAAACCGGCTTTGGCAGCGTCTAATACAAAGGAAAGTAAATGAACCTACTTACTATAGACACAAGCTCAAAAGAGATAGCTATCGGGATATTTAGCGGCAATAATTGCCTTTTTGAAGATTACGTTGCCGCTGATAAAAATTATAACAGGGTTTTAATGCCGATTATACAGGAAAGCATGGCAAAATCAGGGCTTAATTTAGGAGATATTGACATATTTGCCTCCACTTTAGGGCCGGGTTCTTTTACGGGGATCAGGGTAGGCATGGCCGCTTTAAAAGGCCTGGCACAGCCTGTCAGGAAGAAATACAGCGGTGCCGTAGTCCTGGATATACTGGCAAATTCCTCCGCCGCGATTGGGAGGGTGTGGGCCATACTTGACGCCGGCAGGAACGAACTTTATGCGGCATTATATGGAACAAAAGGAAAAGCAAAGGTATTGTCGGGAAAATATCTGCTGGTTACAAAGGAACGGTTCCTGAAAAAACTAAAAAAAGGCGACACGGTGGTTTCTTTGAAAAGGGAAAACCTGTTTGATGCGCCAATAACTTTAAGCAGCGGGATAAACGCGGAAAGCGTGCTTCATATAGACATGAAAGTCTTCGCAAAAATTATTTTGAGAAAGGCAAAGGGCATCAAAAAAACAGACCTGTACACGGCCGCGCCTGTTTATATAAGGCCGTCGGAAGCGGAAGCAACGCTCAAACGCAGGAAAAAAGAAAAAATACAAATACAACGGGGTGGAACCAGATGAAAAAGATCATTTTATTTATAACGGCAGTGTGGTTATGCGCGGCAGGGAACTTAATAGCTGTAAATACCCAGGAAGACGATGAAACGCCGAGGGAATTTGTGGTAAAAGGCGTAGCCGGGGGGGTGAGCGGTGCGGTTGAGGACAAAGGAAACACTTCTGACGCGGTATTGAAGGAAAAAATAATTTCGACAGGAGCCCTGGAAAAAGTGGAAGGCGACAAATACACCCTGCGAAAAGTGCAGACAAGGATCGAGTTTTACCTGCAGGAAGGGGTAAAAATATATTTAAAAAGCGACGGCGGCCCCGTGAACCTCACGGAAAAATCCTACATTGACATACGCGGCCCCAAGAATAAAAAGGCTGTGCTTGCGAACGCAATTTATATTTATGACAACAAAAAGATGTATGACGAGATGACGGATAAGGACGCGCTTCCGGCAAAAAAATCGTTCCAAGCCCCGTTAACAGGCATTGTCATTCAAAAAAATCCGCTTTTAGGAAAGAACGAAAACGGCGATGTAACGCAAAAGTATTCTTTTATAATCAAAGGCGACGACGGTGTGGAATATCAGGTCTGTTTTGACGAAGACACGCTATGGGTAAACAACACATCCGCGACAAAGTCGGATATGATAGCCGGCGACCGGATGAAGCTGTTTTTTGAAAAGTGGCTGAGCATAAGGTATAAAAACCACCCGGTTAAGATAATCATAGATAAGTCAAAGAATGTGTTTTAACAGGCTGAAGAAGTTCAGGAGGCATAAGGATGAAAGAAAAATATAAATATGGAATAAGTTTTTGGATAGGAGGAGGGGTTTATAGTTTAATAAATGTGGTTCTAAATTTCAATAAAAATAACTGGGTGTTGCTTAAATGAGACCATTACTGAATATTAATTACGATGAATTTATTGCAGCAGAACAAATAGCTAAAAAATTGAAAAATAATTATGCAATTTCATTTCCGGCAAGTGCCCAGCAAAAGGGTTTTGATTTTATAATTACGAACATTAAAAACAATAAATCCCTTAAAGTCCAGGTAAAAGCTTCTCGGTCATATCAATTTAAACTCACAGAAATGAAAAGCAAAAAACGGCTAGGCAATTACACTTCATTTTTTACAAAATTTCCTTACAAAAAAAAACTTGCAGATTTATACATTTTTGTCATACATTATCCAATTATAAATAAGAAAAAACGTATTTGGTCCACACTATGCTTAGCTTTTTTTGACAAAGATGTTAATGAGTTTTTGAAAGGGTTAGTTAAGAAACGCGGTGGCCCTGAACGTTTCTTTTATATTGAATTTGATACAAATAATACAGAAATAATATACTTAACCCGTGGATCGCTAAAACCGCAGCCGCTAAAAGAACATTTATTACCAAAACAAATTTTTGATATTATCAGAAAATTAACTTAACGTATGATTCCGCATCGCTATACGGGTAACTTTACACAAAATTGTTTTTGGGGATGGAAAAGTTCGGGGATTTCATGGACTGGACAAAAATCAAAGAATGGGCCGCGGGCCTGGCGTCAAATAAAATTAATTAATAATGATAATTGATTACAAATATTAACGTCGTAACCATTTCTCCCACTTTCCCACTTGACAATATTCCCACATATGGCTATACTTAAATAAAGGAAGGTGGATAATGAAAACATATAAAAAATCTCCAAAATCTCAAAAAGAGTCAATTGAAGTCAACGAAGAGTTCATGCCCTATGGCACCAAACAACTGGATTCAAAGGACAGGATAACTCTGGGCGGGAAGCTGAAGAAAATACTCGGGGATAAAATGGCAGTGGAAGGGTTCCAGGTGTTTGTAGGAAAAGACGGGGATATACTCCTACGGCCATCTGTTTCAATACCTGCAAGGGAGGCGTGGGTGTTTAAAAACCCCGAAGTCATAGGGGCGATACGGCAGGGCATTGAGGACGCGAAGGCGGGCAGGTTAATCAGGGTTGACGATCTGAAAGATTTCTTAAAAAAGTTATGAAATATTTTTTCCGTTTTTCCGAAAAATCCGCAAGGCAGATACGCGATATTAAAAATGCCCCTCACCTTGAAAAACGCTATAAAGCAGTCAGCAAAGCGCTCGGTTTTCTAAAACAAAACCCGCGCCATCCAAGCCTGCAAACCCATGTCTACGCGGCATTTAAAGGACCATCAGGGGAAAAGGTTTTTGAGGCATATGCGGAGCAGGACACCCCGGCCGCATACAGGATTTTCTTTTATTACGGGGAAACAAAAGGGGAAATTGTAATCCTTGCCGTAACCCCGCATCCATAAAGCGGGTAAGGGATTTGGGTTTCGTAAGACGCTAAGTAGCGGCTCTACAAGATCCGGCATTGAGCGGCAGCAAGCAGCCGCTCTACGGTTTTTGTTTTTGATTTTGTTGAAACATACCTTCCAGCATAAGCCACACATGTTTCACGCTGCGGAACTTTTTTACTGCGCGTTCGCATGATTTTATGTCAAAAACCCCATTTTTCACCATACGAAACTAAAACTTAAAACCCCTTAAAATACAGTTGAAAAATATTTCATAACCATTATAATAGTATTCAATGGAAAATCAGGAAAAGGCGTGATATAAATGAGCGGATTTGATTATATAAAGAAAAATATTGATGAAATCAGAAAAGAAATATACGTTATCAATAAGAATGTAAAGCTGCTTGGAGTGACAAAGACTTTCAGCAAAGAAGCGGTTGAAGCTGCAATACAATTTGGGCTCAATGAATTTGGAGAAAGCAAAATACAGGAAGCTGAAACCAAGATTGCCGGAATTAAAAGTTCATATAGCGGGATATTGTGGCACTTTATCGGGCATCTACAGGGAAATAAAGTCAGAAAAGTGGTTGAGAACTTTGATGTCATAGAATCATGCGACAGCGCTGCGCTTATGGAAAAAATATCCGCCGTATCGCTTGAGGCGGGAAAAATAATCCAGTGCCTTCTTGAAATAAAAGTTTCCCCTGAGGGAACAAAGTCCGGAATACTGCCTGAAGATGCGGCAACAGTAATTGACGGGGTAAAATACTTTAAAGGAATCAAGGTGGCGGGCATCATGGCTATGGCCCCGTACTCGGATAACCCTGAAAATGCCAGGCCGTATTTTAAAAGGGCCAGAAAACTTTTTGATGATATAAAGTCATCAAATCCGGGCGGCAATGTGTCGATGGATATATTGTCCATGGGTATGAGCGGTGATTATAAGGCCGCCATGGAAGAAGGCAGCACACAGGTGAGGATAGGAACAGCTATTTTTGGCAGGCGTAATTATATATGAATACAAAAACTACGGGAGTTGATATCGCGTGTCAATGAACAAGTCGGGTTTAGGCTTTATAGGCTGCGGCAAGATGGCGCAGGCTATCATTAATGGTCTGGCATTTTCAAAGTTTAAGAATAAATTTAAAATAGCGGCTTATGACTCTGATGCCTCTGTTCTCGCGTCTGCCTGCGGCAGGTTCAAAATAAAAAAAGAAACATCAAACCAGAACGTCCTGAATAATAACCGTATCATTATATTTGCGGTCAAGCCGCAGGTCATTGCCGCGGTTTTAGAGCCGCTTAAAGGAATGGTATCAGCGGGGCATTTGATCATAAGCATTGTTGCGGGAGTTACTGTGGAAAAAATCCAGGGATTGCTGGGCATAAAATGCCCGGTTGTCAGGGTCATGCCGAACACACCGGCTTTGGTCGGCGAAGGTGCCGCCGGGTACGCTTTCAGCGGAGAGGTAAATGATGCGGATAAAAAAACAGCGGAAAACATACTTTCCACATTCTGTAAAGTCATGGTTAATGTGAAGGAATCTGAGATCAATAAGATAACCGCCTTAAGCGGCAGCGGACCCGCGTATGTTTTTTATTTTGCCGAAGCCATGCTTGAAGCGGCGGCGCGCATGGATTTTGACCCGGAAAAAGCAAAAAAACTTGTTGCCCAGACGTTTAAAGGCGCGGCCGAGCTTTTGGCGCAAAGCAAGGACAGCCCGGCTGTTTTAAGGCAAAATGTCACATCCAAAGGCGGCACGACAGAGCGCGCGCTGGGTGTTATGGATTCCGCGGGATTAAAAGACAGCTTCATAAAGGCGGTTATTTCCGCAAAAGAGAAGGCTGATGAGCTTGGGAAATAACATATACCGGCTTATAATCGACATCATACAGGGCTCGGCGACTTTGTACATGTTCCTTATTTTGATAAGGTCGCTGATGACGTGGCTCAAGCAGGACGTCATAGTCAGGTTCTACGGATTTTTCAATGTTGTGGCAAAAATAACGGACCCATTTTTAAATATGGTGAGGAAAATTTTTCCATCATACATGGGAAGGGTTGACCTGTCGCCGATTATTGCCCTTATGCTGGTGGAAGTCTTAAAGTACCTGCTTATATACGGGGTAAAGTTATTTTACAAATTATGATTTATAATCTGAAGGAAATTGGAGGAGCCGTGACTTTTGATGTTAAAGTCACGCCCGGTTCGTCAAAAAACGAGATAACAGGCGTAAAAGACGGCGTGCTTAAGGTGAAAATAACCGCGGCGCCGGACAGGGGAAAGGCAAACAGGGAACTGGCCGGATTTTTAAGCGAATTTTTTGAGGTGAAAAAACCGGCGGTAACAATCATTAAAGGCGATAAATCCAGGAATAAAAGCATCAGGATATCAGGCATGACAAAAAAAGATTTTGAGACAAAATGCGGAGGTGTAATGTGAAAGATCTGAAGAAAAAGATACTCCAATCGGCTGCCGGGATAAGAAAGGAAGTTCCCGGTTTTAACCCTGAAATAGGCATCATATTGGGCACGGGTCTTGGGGCCCTGGCAGGGGAAATTAAAACCATAAAATCGATACCATATGGAAAAATACCGAACTTTCCGCTGTCGACGGTCGAATCCCACCATGGCCAGCTTGTCTGCGGCGAGATCGAAGGCAGGAAAGTTGTTGCCATGCAGGGAAGGTTCCACCGCTATGAAGGCTATACCATGCAGGAAGTGACCTTTCCGGTCCGTGTCATGAAGGAGCTGGGTATAAAGTATCTTATGATATCAAACGCCGCAGGCGGGTTGAACCCGAAATTCAAGGCGCCGTGCCTTGTATTAATTGAGGACCATATCAGCCTTTTAATGGGCGACAGTCCCTTAATCGGTCCCAATGATGATGAGGTGGGCCCGCGCTGGCCGGACATGGTTGAGCCTTATTCGAAGGAATTGATTGAAATCGCGGAAAAGGCGGCAAAAGATCTGAAAATAGAGCTGCACAAAGGGGTTTATATCGGTGTGCCGGGGCCGAATTTTGAAACCCGCTCCGAGTACAGGTTCATTAATAAATTCGCAGACATGGTGGGCATGTCCACTGTGCCTGAAGTAATAGTGGCGGTTCACTGCGGTATAAAGGTACTGGGTGTATCTGTAATTACCGACTTGTGTGACCCGGATAATCTGGAACCGGCGGATATCCCGAAAATTATACAGAACGCCACTATTGCCGAACCAAAATTAACGGTACTGATGAAAGAAGTAATTAAAAGGATAAAGGGGTAATAATAAAATGAAGGACTTCAGCCCTGTAGAATGGAAAAATAACCAGCTAATAGTTCTTGACCAGTTATTGCTGCCGTTTGCGCAAAAGGAAATTATCTGCCGGACCTATAAGGATGTGGCCGCGGCCATAAAGGATATGAACCTGCGCGGCGCGCCTTTGATCGGCATAGCGGCGGCATTCGGGATGGCCATGGAAGTAAAGCGGTCAAAATCAACCAAGTACGATAAATTCAGCAATGAAATGATCAAGATCGGCGGAGAGCTGGTAAAGACAAGGCCGACAGCAGTCAACTTAAAATGGGCCGTTGACAGGATGCTTAAAGTAATGGAACAGAACAGGGAAAGGCGCATACCGAGCTTAAAAGACCTTTTGATCGCGGAAGCCGTTAAAATTTACAGGGAAGACCTGGATAATAACAAGCTCATAGGAAAATTCGGCTCGGAGCTGATCCGTGAAAAGGATACCGTGCTAACGCACTGCAACGCAGGCGCGCTTGCTACAGCCGGTTATGGAACGGCCCTGGGCGTGATCAGGGCAGCGCACGAAAAAAAGAAAAAGATAACGGTGTTTGTCGACGAGACAAGGCCGTATCTGCAGGGCGCGAGGCTCACTGCGTGGGAATTGGAACAGGAAAATATACCGCATTACCTGATAACCGACAATATGGCGGGTTATTTCATGTCCATAGGCAGGATAAACGTGGTGGTAGTCGGGGCGGACAGGATAACCGCAAACGGGGATGTGGCAAACAAGATAGGGACATATTCGGCTGCCGTGCTCGCGTATACGAACAACATACCTTTTTATGTGGCCGCGCCGTCTTCCACCATAGATTTCAGTCTGAAAAGTGGAAGCCAGATACCCATAGAGATGAGAAGCGAGGATGAGGTAAAGAAAATTTTTGGCAGGGACATAACCTGCAAAAAAACAAGGGCCCTTCATCCGGCTTTTGACGTAACACCTTCGAAATACATAACGGCGATAATAACTGAAAAAGGCGTCATAAGGGCCCCGTATGAACATAACCTTGAAAAAGTATTCTTAAACAAGGAAGTTGTGGCCGACTTGTGACGCAGGGATGGGTTGACGACGGGTATTGTTTTGCCTGCGGCGAGAAAAATCCCATAGGCATGCACCTTCACTTTACGCTCACCGGAGACGGCGGTATAGAGGCAAAATACACATTTCCAAAGGAACTTCAGGGATATTCGGGGATCGTCCATGGAGGAATGATATCTTTACTTTTGGACGAAGTTATGGTAAATTTACCGTGGCTTAAATTGAAACAACCGGCAGTTTCAGCTGATATCAGGATCAAGCTTAAACGTCCGTTGAAAATCGGAGAACCAGTTATAGCCAGGGCCTTTATAAACAAGCAGAAAAAGAAGATTTTTTGGGTAAAAGGCGTGCTTATCCGCGAGCGTGACGGCGTGGAAGTGGCTGAGGCAGAAGCTACCTGCGTGCAGGTGAGCCTTGACCAGATGAACGCGTAACTTAAGGAGTGCCGGATGCCGGATTTGCTGAAACGGTCAATCATGCGTCTATAAGAAATCAGCGTAAATAAAATACAACTTAAAAAACTCGGAGGTAACAGATGGGAAGCGGAAAGAAAAGACACAAATGGAAAATCAAGACACACAAGAGAAAAAAACATAGAAGAGTGAACAGGTTTAAAGCGGGCAAATAGCCGTAAATAGGAACCGTAATAAAAGAACAAAACGGAGGATTTCATGTCAGGACACTCAAAATGGGCGACAATTAAACGCAAGAAAGCCCTAACTGATTCAAAGAGGGGCGCTTCGTTTACCAAGATAATCAGGGAAATAATAGTCGCGGCCAAATCAGGCGGCGACGTAAATTCCAATGCCAGGTTAAGGACGGTTGTTGAAAAGGCCAAAGCCGTTAACATGCCTTCCGATAATATTAAAAAAGCAATACAGAAAGGCACGGGCGAACTTCCAGGCGTCAATTACGAGGAAATAATGTATGAAGGTTACGGACCGGGCGGTGTTGCTTTGATAATCAACGTCACGACCGACAATAAGAACAGATCAGCCGCGGATTTGCGGGCGATCCTCGCGAAGTGTAACGGTTCCATGGCTGCTCCGGGCGCGACAGCCTGGCAGTTTGACCAGAGAGGCTTTATTTCCGTGCCTAAGGAATCCATAGACGAAGACAGCCTGATGGAAGTCGCGCTTGATGCGGGCGCACAGGATATAAAAAATGAAGATGAGTCCTATGATATAGTAACCGCGGTTGCTGATTTCGAGAAGGTAAAAAAGGCGCTTGAGGCAAAAAGCGTCAAGTTTACCGTCGCTGAGATCACCATGGTGCCCAAGAACTATGTCAAGCTTGAAGGAAAAGACGCCGAACGGATGCTCAAACTCATGGAAGCACTTGAGGAGCACGAGGACACGTCAAATGTTTACGCAAATTTCGACATACCCAAGGAAGTAATGGATAAGATCAGTTTGGAAGGGTAATTTAAACCTGTAATAACAAAGGGGCGGAGTTTTTCCGCCCTTTTTTTTTAAGTCAAAATATTCAGATAGGTGAAAGTAGAAAGTAGAAGGGTGTGTCCCTGAACCATTCGCTGAAGCTCAGGTTCAGGGTAAAGTTGCTCTCATTATAATAGGGCAGTACACCGGAAAGAACGGGTAATTTGCATGGAAGAACTGCCTTACAATTCGCTCAGGGAATATTACGCGGTTAAATACAGGGAAAGGGTCCAAAAAATAACAGTATCCCTGCCTTTTACATGCCCGCACATGGCTGAAGACGGCACCGGAGGATGTACTTACTGCCATAAGGGAAGCATACCTGATTTAAATGACCCGCAGCTGCCCATGGCCATGCAGGTTGCCACAGGCATTGCTGCGGCCCAAAAACGGTATGGCCCGGACACAAAATTCATCATCTATTTCCAGACGTATACAAATACAAACGCCCCGCTGAAAACCTTGAAAAAAATCTATGATGAAGCTTTTAACCATATGAACGTGATAGGGATTGACATAGGCACAAGGCCTGATTGCGCGGGCGATGAAGTGCTGAAGCTTCTTGATTCATACTGTGACCTGGGATATGAAGTGTGGATAGAGTTCGGCCTGCAATCGGCGAATGACGATACTTTAAAGGCGGTAAACAGGGGGCATACGGCCCGGGATTTTATAGACGCCCTAAAGCGGGCCGGGAAAACGCGATTGAAAATCGCAACGCATATGATAGTGGGGCTGCCCGGAGAAACAAAAACAGATTACATGAAAACCGCGCGGTTGATAGCTTCCCTGGGCGCACACGCAATAAAGATACATCCTTTGTACGTTATGGAGGGAACCGCGCTCGGTGACAGGTATAAAAAGAAGCCTTTCGGCATACTTAGCCTGGATGATTATATAGAAGTGCTGGCCGACATCATAGAAATACTGCCGCCCGGGATGATAGTGATGCGGTATAGTTCGGAAGCCATAGAAAGCCATTTGCTGGCGCCCAATTACTGCAAGCCCGAATATAAAGCGATAATAAAGCAAATGCTTATCGCAGAATTAAAAAAAAGAGGCACGAGGCAGGGTTTTAGGGTATAATTATATTTTCTGCATGGAACATGAAGCGGTTTGGAAACGTCTAAATATAAAAGTTCAATCAGGCACAAAAGGCGGTTATATGGGAAAAAGAAGGATTCTTGTTTTGTTGGCAATACTCATGGCAATGCCTTTGCCGGCAATCGCCGGGGAAGTGACTTGGCAGGACTGCGTTAAAGAGGCTTTGGCAGGCAATAATTCCCTGATTTCAGCCAGGGAAAAACTCAACCAGGCAAGGGCGCAAAGCTGGACAGCGGCCGCGGCGGCGCTCCCGCAGATATCCGCGTCGGCATCAGGTTCAAAAAACGGCAATGAAGCCGGGTTAAGCGACGTCCCTTATACGGGAAACGTACAGACCCAGAATTATTCATACGGTTTAAGCGTACGGCAGCTGGTTTTTGACGGTTTTCAGAACACACAGGATATAATGAAAGCGTCGGAAGACGTGAAATCGGCTGAGTTTAATTATAAGATTGCGTCCAGCCAGACCAGGTACAGCCTGAAATTGGATTACGCCGGGCTCATGAAGGCGCAGAGATTTTCCATTATTACGGCGCAGATCATGAATTTAAGAAAGAAACAATTTGGGGACGTGACGCTCAGGTACAATGCCGGTAGGGAAGATAAGGGCGCCATGGATAATTCCAATGCTGATTACAAGGAATCTGTGTTTGAAGTTGATCAGTCAGTGCGCCAGATTGAACTGGCGAAACAAACCCTGTGTATTGCCCTGGGCAGGGAAATACACTCGGATATTTCCGTCAGGGAAGATTTTTCAATAACCGAGGATCTTTCCAAAGAACCCGATTTTGATGACCTGCTTAAAAACAACCTGAATTATCTGTTAGCCATATCACAGCGCAAATCTGCCGAGTTTTCATTCGGAGCATCTGTAAGTTCGTTTCTGCCTCAGGTATTCTTCAGCGGAAGCGTCGGCAGGGGTGCGGTTGCGCTCTGGCCCAGGGATACCAGCTGGTCATTGGGATTAAATATTTCTTTTTCCATATTTGACGGCGGCAAGTCCGAGGCCCAGTGTTCGGCGGCATTGGCGGCGCTGAACCAGGCAAAAGCCGATGAAAAGGCAGGCGCTGACAATACTTTGACGAGCCTGAAAACTGTCTGGTATGCCTTGAAAGATTCTTATACAAGCATGGGTGTGCAGCAATCGTACCTGGATGCAAGCGTCGAGCGCGCAAAAATAGCCGATGCTCAATATGCCACTGGCCTTATTGATTTTAATAACTGGACAATAATTCAAAACAGTCTTGTCAGTTCGCAGAAGGCCATTGTTTCGGCTCAGGCCGGATTATTGACCTCAGAAGCGGCCTGGATACAGGCAAAGGGAGGAACATTGGAAGATGAAACAAAATAAAATTTTATGGATATCGGGAATAGTTGTGGTTTTGATCGTGCTGGTTCTTGTTTTTTGGCCGAAAAAAGCCGCCAAAGTCACGGTGGAATATATTGTAAAGAAGGGTACTATAAAAATTGCGGTAACCACCACGGGAACCGTTTTGCCGCAGAACAGACTCGCAATAATGCCGCCTTTAGCCGGCAGGCTGGAAAGTATCCTTGTTGTGGAGGGCCAGCATGTTAAAAAGGGACAGACGCTTGCTTATATGAGCTCCTCGGACAGGGCGGCCCTGCTTGACGCGGCGCGCGCGCAGGGGGCAACCAGCCTGAAGGAATGGGAAAATGTTTACAAACCCATACCGCTTATAGCGCCTATCAACGGTGAAGTAATAGTAAGCGCCATGCAGCCGGGGCAAACAGTGTCGCCTACGGACGCTGTGCTGGTACTCTCTGACAGGCTTATTATACAGGCGCAGGTTGATGAAACCGACATTGGCAAGATAAAACTGGGGCAGAAGACCATGCTGGCCCTTGATGCCTATCCGGACCAGTCACTTGTTGGAAAAGTGGATCATATATATTATGAGTCAAAAACAGTCAACAATGTCACCATATACAACGTTGATATTCTTCCCAGCAAGGTCCCTGAATATTTCCGTTCAGGCATGAGCGCAAATATAAGCGTAATCCAGCAGGAAAAGGATAATGTGCTGATATTGCCGCTTGACGCTGTTAAAAAGATCAAGGACAAAAGCGTGGTTTTTGTAAAAATAGCAGGCAAGGAAAAACCTGATAAGCGGGAAGTTACGGCCGGTATTTCCGATGATGACAATATCGAGATAGTTTCCGGCGTCAATGAGAACGACACTGTCGTTGTATCAAAACAGACTTACGCGGGGCAGGCCAAATCCCAGGCAGTGAACCCGTTCATGCCCCAGCGGCCCGCAAGGACCAATGCGCGCGGCGGAGGACATTAACATATCATAAATCGGATTGAAAATCTGTAAAGGATGAAAAATGAAAATAATAAGTATAAGGAACCTCAGTAAAACATATAACACGGGAAAGATAAGTTTTAAGGCTTTAGATGATGTGTCTTTGGAGGTTGAACCGGGCGAATTCGTGGCTATCATGGGGCCGTCGGGTTCGGGAAAATCAACGCTCATGCACCTTATGGGGTTCTTGGATTCTCCCGATTCAGGTTCATATAATTTGAACGGCATAGAAACCGCAAAGCTTTCGGATGATGAGTACGCCCAGTTAAGGTCGGGCTTTATAGGTTTTGTGTTCCAGCAGTTCCATCTTCTTCCGAGGGAAAATACCGTGGAAAATGTGGAACTACCGTTAATATACGCGGGCAAACCTGAATCTCACGGAGAAGGTATAAAACTGCTTAAGGAAGTAGGGTTGATATCAAAAGAACAGAATATGCCCAATGAACTTTCCGGCGGTGAACGCCAGAGGGTGGCTATCGCGAGGTCCCTGGTAAATAATCCGGAGGTAATACTTGCAGACGAACCTACCGGCAACCTTGACTCAAAAAGCCAGACAGAAATCATGCAGCTTTTGGCGGGTTTGAATAAAAAAGGCAAGACAATAATAATGGTTACACATGATGAAGAAGTCTCCGAATATGCCGGAAGAATTGTAAGAATAAGAGACGGGAAAATAGTATCTGACACTCAAAATAAAGGAAAGTTTTATGAAGCGCCGGACGTTCTTATGGCAAACAGTGACGCGGGCAAATCCGCCGTCAAACCGCCGATGTCGAGGATAGAGTTTGTGGATTACATAAGGCAGGCATTTAATTCCATTATGGGAAATAAACTGCGTTCAGTGCTTTCAATGCTTGGAATTTTGATAGGCGTCGCCGCGGTAATAGCCATGCTTGCGCTCGGCCAAGGAGCGAAAGACGCCATACAAAAAAGTCTATCATCTCTCGGTACAAATCTCCTGACTGTTATCCCGGGTAATACAAGGATGGGCGGTGTCTCAATGGGCACCGGTACAGTCACCCGTTTTACGCTTCAGGATGTGGATGCGTTGGCTAAATTAACTGAAGTAAAATATACCTCAGGGACGGTAAGCGGCAGGGGGCAGATAGTGTATCAGGACAAGAATTGGAGCACCCGTGTGCAAGGGGTCGGAGAAAACTATCCGTTGATGAGGAACGCGGTCCCGGCTTTTGGGAATTTTTATACGGAAAACGACATGCAGACAAGGAATAGGGTTTGTATAATCGGGCAGACTGTAGCCACAAATCTTTTTGGGGATTCCGATCCTTTGGGGCAGCAGATAAAAATAAATAAAATCGCATTTAAGGTTATAGGGGTACTGCCTTCCAAGGGTTCAAGCGGGTGGCAGGACCAGGATGATGTGATAGTCATGCCTCTTACAACCGCTATGTTCAGGCTCCTGGGAAAGGAATATGTGGATTCAATTGACATTCAGGTCAAGGATTTTTCCATGATGCAGGACGCACAGGATTCCATAACAGCATTGCTGAGAAAAAGGCATAAAATTAACAATCCTGATGATACGAGTTTTCAGATAATGAACATGGCGGATATCCAGAAAACCATGTCAGATACAGCAAACTCCATGTCTCTGCTATTGGGTTTTATCGCGGCCATATCCCTGGTAGTGGGCGGCGTGGGCATCATGAACATCATGCTTGTGTCTGTTACCGAGCGTACCAGGGAAATCGGATTGAGGAAAGCCATAGGGGCGAAAAGAAAAGATATCATGACGCAGTTTATAATCGAGTCGGTTCTGATGACGTTTATCGGGGGCGTGGCGGGAATTATATTCGGATCTTGTGCAACTCTGCTTTTATCAGCGGTAGCAAAGTGGACAACGAGCATATCCATGGTTTCAGTGGTCGGGGTTACCCTGTTTTCAATCGGTGTCGGGGTGGTATTCGGCATTATGCCGGCCCAAAAAGCAGCCCAGCTGAACCCGATAGACGCGCTCCGTTACGAATAAATGCCGTCAAACCAACAATCAGACAAAAGAACCCAGACTGCGGCTTTGGTTGTTTCCATGCTCAGCGCCATATTCAATTCCATGGGAACCAGTTCTGTTAATGTGGCGCTTCCCGTCATAGGCAGGGAATTTGCCCTTAATGCCTCTTTGCTCGGCTGGATAGCCACTTCTATGCTCCTTGCACAATCAGTATTTGTGGTGCCGTTCGGAAAGCTTGCGGATATATACGGCAGAAAAAAACTTATGATCATTGGCACCGCGGTTTATACGGCCGGGTCTGTAATGGCCGCTCTTGCGCAGGGGATATTTTTTCTGCTGTTTTCCAGGGTTGTCCAGGGTCTCGGGGCTTCCATGATATTCGGTACAAGCGTCGCAATACTCACTTCTGTTTTCCCTCCGGAAAAAAGGGGGTGGGCTTTGGGGTGGAACGTATCGGCAGTTTACCTCGGCCTGACCGCCGGGCCGTTTGTCGGCGGCATTATGACATCATATCTTGGATGGCGCTCCATATTCTGGCTCAATGTGCCGCTTGGCCTGCTCTCCATGTTCTTCCTGTTCTTTATGCTAAAAGGGGAGTGGGCGGAATCCGAGGTGGAAAAGTTTGACTATACGGGGTCGCTTATACTGGCGGTTTTGATCACTTGTCTGATCTACGGACTTTCAAAAATGCCGTCCTATACCTCGGCCGGGCTTGTCGCCTTTGGGATAATCCTGACGTTCGCGTTCATAAAATACGAGGAAAAGCATATAAACCCCGTTATTAACATAAAACTTTTTGAGGACAACCAGGTATTTGCTTTTTCAAACCTGGCGACGCTTATACATTATTCATCCGCATCAGCCGTGGCCATAATGCTCAGCCTGTACCTTCAGTATATAAAGGGTTTTGACCCGCGCCATGCAGGCATGATAATTATGGCGCAGCCTGCTGTAATGATGATGCTTGCTCCCTGGGCCGGAAGAATATCCGACAAATACACTCCCGGGAGAGTTGCTTCCATTGGCATGGGTATGACCATGGTTGGCCTTATACTTTTTTCGTTCCTGCAGCCTCAAACCCCGCTTATTTACATAATTTTTTGTCTTATCTTTATAGGCGCCGGTTTTGGCCTGTTTTCATCGCCGAATACCAACGCTGTCATGTCATCGGTAGAGCGCAGGTATTATGGAGTGGCCTCAGGCATTGTAAGCACCATGAGGCAGGGCGGCCAGATGACGGGCCTGGCGATTGCCACCATGATGCTCTCAATGTACGTTGGTAGATCCCAGATAACGCCGGACAAATACGGCGCTTTTATGATGTCGGTTAAGGTATCATTTATGGTTTTCTCGGCACTTTGTTTTTTCGGCATATTTGCATCACTGGTGAGAGGGAAGGCAAAGACCGTAAAAACACCTTGACACTTACGGGAAATGTAATAAAATCAATAAGTTAAAAACAAACGGAATCATCATGCCGGGCGCGTAGCTCAGTTGGTTAGAGTATTAGCTCGACAAGCTAAGGGTCACTGGTTCGATCCCAGTCGCGCCCACCATGATGATTCCGTTTTCGTTTGCGCGTAGCTCAGTAGCTGGCCGCCCATCAGCATTATTATCTGGCGTATTCCTGTATTTAAGTGTATATCTGATATATAAGTATACTTTGAGATAAATCCATTCAGGGTAAAAACAATGCTTATATTTTCCTGGTTTTCAGGTTGTGGTTTGTAATACATGAGCTTAGTGTAATTAATCAGGATTTGGGAAGAAGGTTCTATGAAGATTTTGATGGTCGCGCCCGAATACCCAGCCACTTTCTGGAGCTTTAAATACGCATTGCCTTTTGTAAACAGGAAAACCTCATTGCCGCCCCTTGGTCTGCTTACAGTATCCTCGATGCTGCCTGCACATTGGGAAAAAAGGCTTGTGGATATAAGCGCAGGCCAGCTGAAAGATGAGGATATATTATGGGCCGACTGGGTTTTTGTAAGCGCTATGATAGTACAGAAAAAATCCGCGCAGGAAGTCATAAATAGGGCAAAAGCTCTCGGCAAAAAAGTTGCCGCCGGTGGGCCTGTGTTCACAACCGGATACAGGGATTTTAACAATGTTGATACCTTTGTGATCAATGAAGGGGAATCCTCCATAAAAGAATTTGCGGCCGATCTGGAAGCCGGCAGGACAAGGCAGATATACTCATCAAATGAAAAGCCTGATATAACAAAAACACCCGTACCTGACTGGAGCCTTCTAAATATGAAGCATTATGCCTCCATGGCCATGCAGGTGTCGCGCGGCTGCCCTTTTGACTGCGAATTCTGCGATATAATAGTCATAAACGGCAGGGTGCCCAGAGTAAAAACCCCGGAGCAGGTAATAAGGGAATTTGATTCGCTCTATAACGCAGGCTGGCGCGGAAGCCTTTTTATAGTTGACGACAATTTTATCGGCAATAAGGCGAAGGTAAAAGAAATTCTCAGGTCCATAAAACAATGGATGGGGGAAAAGAAAAGGCCTTTTACGCTCTATACCGAGGCTTCTATTAATCTGGCGGACGACCAGGAACTTATGACGCTTATGCAGGAGGCGAATTTTAATTCGGTTTTTGTGGGAATTGAAACTCCGAGCCAGGAAGCGTTATTGTCGTGCGGCAAGGTCCAGAATGTTGGGAAAGATCTGAGTGAAAAAGTCAAGATACTGCAACGCAACGGGCTGCAGGTACAGGCCGGGTTTATCCTGGGTTTTGATTCGGATACGCACAGGATATTTGACGATATGATAGCGTTCGTGCAGAAAACAGGGATAGTAACGGCCATGGTGGGTATGCTTAACGCGCTGCCGGAAACAAGGCTGTATAAGCGGCTTGAAGAAGCCGGAAGGCTGCTGCAAAAACCTTCCGACGGGAACAATACTGATTTCAGCCTTAATTTCATACCTAAAATGGACCCAAAGCTCCTGGTGGAAGGTTATAAAAAGGTATTAAACTCTATTTTTGGGCCGGAAAAATATTACACCAGGATAATTACGTTCCTGAAAGAGTACAAGGCAACCGCAAAGGAAACCAGGCATAATTTTATATCAAAAGTTAACGCAGTAATATCGGCCGTATGGAAACTCGGCATACTTGAAAAGGGAAAGAGGCATTTTTGGAGGCTGATGATATGGACGGTTTTTAAAAAACCGGCGTTATTGGCCGATGCAATAGCCCTCGCAATATGCGGTTTTCATTTCAGGGTAGTCCTGACAAACCAGGTTTCAGGTATTTAAAGCATAAGAGATCCCTGCAGTTTTTTTTAAAAAAAACAGCGGTTTGTGATATAGTATCCTTATGGAAAAAGATAATGTCGGCAATAATAATGAGGGTAAAACAGGGTCCGCGTACGGTCTGATGTTTAAAGCCGTGATTTATATTTTTTTTGTTTTTATGATCTTCGTTTATATAAGAACTGCGGCGCCGGCTTTTTCGCTGAATGACTCACCTGAAACCGCGGCGGCCGCTGTAAGCCTGGGAATAGGGCACGCGCCTGCTTACCCGCTTTATATGCTTGCGGGCAAGGCGGCCCTGTTGTTTTTGCCCGGAAATCCAGCCTTTGCCTTATCTGTTTTTTCAACTGTCATGGCCGCTGCTGTCCTCGTGTTTGTTTTCGTTATCGCAAAAAGATACAGCTCCCGCTTTGCCTTGTATGCGCCTGTTCTGCTCGCGTTTATTTCCACGTTTTGGGAACAGGCGTCTGACGCAAAAGGCGGCATATACATACTGAATCTTCTTCTGCTTTCCATGCAGCTGCTGGCCCTGGATACATTGATAAAAAAGTACGGTCAAAAATGTTTTCTCTTCATTATGTATACCTACGGTCTTTCCCTGGCAAACCACTGGCCAAGCGCGGCCATTATGGTTTTTATCCCGCTTGGCGCCATGGCCGCCGTCGCCGCGCGTAAAAAATACAGGCATATGGCGGCAGGCGTTTTTTTTGTCCTGCTGGGATTGACGCCGTATATATATCTTCCAGTAAGGGCATTAGCCGGACCAGCTATGAATATGGAAAATCCTGCGGACATAGGTTCAATCCTCTCTGTGATTTTCAGGCGGGTTTATTCAAGTCCGCTGAATATTGATTTGAGTTCGGTTGTTTACCAGACAAAAGCCGTTTTTTTATTTTTTGCATCCTCACTTTCCGTTTTTGCCCTGATCCCGCTGGCTGCTTTGTTTAAAAAGTCTTCCGGCTCTCTCACGCTGCCGCCCATTCTGTTCATCACGGCGCTTGTGGATATAATTGCCATCGCAGTGTTTAACAGGACGTCTGCGATTTATGAGGACCTTATAGGCGTATTCCTGCTGCCTTCCTGTCTTACTTTATGCGCTCTTACCCCCGCCGGGATTGAAATGATCGCTGATAAAATTAAAGGCAGGCTGGCGGGCAGGCTTCTTATCGGCGCGCTCATTGTGATAGCACTGGCCATGGGTGCGGAAGCATATATTTCCTCTGACCGCGGTTCCGACTATCTTGGGTATGACATAGGTATGAATATTATAAAGACTGCGCCTTTGGGCGTAAATTTGATAGTCATAGGGGATTATAATGTATTTGCGGCGCAGTACCTGCAAATAGCCGCGGCAAAGAGGCCGGATTTGCGGATAAAACGCTGTGGAAACGCCGATTTTACCGGAAAAATAGGGCTGCCTGCTTACTCAACAATTTCGAATGAAAAAAACATTCAGGCATATGCGGGTGATTTTAAAGTCCGGCGTCAGGGCATACTTTTTGAGCTGTTAATGAAAACTTCACGGGAAATCGTCCCGGACGGGTATCAGTGGCTGATATATTCATACCGCGGCATGATCGGCGGGCTTTTGCCTAGGGACAGCATGGAGAATTTCCTGTTGTCATACTACTCATCCAGCATGCTGTTTCAGGCGGAAGAGTATGCCGGGGCGGGGATGACGGAAAAAGCAAAACGAATGCTGAACATGTCGCTGGCCATAAAGGGTTTTAAGTCTGCCGAGGCCATAAAAAGGTCGCGCGGTAAAATAGGGATTTAGAAATGCTTTCTGTATGCAGGCGGAAATATATGGGGCAAAAAAAAGCAAATGAATAGCGCAAGAGTGCCGGGAGAACCATTAAATTGTTGACATAAAAAAACCAATGGTATAGAATTATTCAGGTTCTAACCGCTGCTTTCGCTTACCCGGGAGTAAAATATCAAAATTAAGGTGAATGATGAAGAAAACAGGCAAAATTCCGGCAATTATTATCCTGATCTCATTATTTGTCTGCTGTTTATGTTTTGATATTGACGGCTCCGGGTATGGAACCGAAGAACCATGGATGCTTCCGGTCAACCCTGCTGATCTGATAAATATTAACGGCTCTTATTATATTTTGAAGCCGGTCCTTGCATTTATACCCGCTGTTATCTCATTTCCCCCGGAATATCCGCCGAAATCAGCCATATTCATATAAGGAAGCCTGCTCTACTTTTTTATAAATTAAAACGGGAGAAATATATGGAAAACCTGATGCTTTTATTCGACTATATGGTTCATCTTGACACACATCTGCTTGAATTGATAAAAAATCACGGCAATCTGATCTACCCGCTCATTTATACGATAATACTCTGCGAAACAGGGTTCATTGTGGCCGCTTTCCTCCCCGGCGACTCGCTTATATTCATAATCGGGACTTTGTGCGCCGGCGGGGAACTTAACATGCCGTTGATAGCAGCCGGGCTTTTTCTGGCCGCTGTGACGGGCAACTGTATTAATTATGCCATAGGCGGGTTCATGGGCCCGAAGTTCTTCAAGGCCGGTCATAAGAATTTTTTCAGGGAAGAACAACTGGCACAGGCCCACTTATTCTATGAAAAACACGGGGGTAAAACAATTTTGATAGCGCGGTTCATCCCGGTGATAAGGTCATTCGCTCCTTTTATTGCGGGGATAGGATCGATGAATTACGCAAAATTTTTCATATATAATATTATAGGAGCTTTTTTATGGGTGGGAATGTGCCTGTTTGCCGGTTATTTTTTCGGGAATATACCCATGGTTGAGGATAATTTCACAATGGTACTGCTTGTCATATTGTTGTTTTCGACGATACCGGTAGGGATAGGCTTACTATGGCAAAGTATGAAGAAAATGAAAAAAAATGGCGGGAACGAAAATGAATAAAGGGATGGACTTATGGATATAAACGCCAAAGAACTAAAAGGGCTGTCCGAAGCACAGGCAGGGGCTTTGCTTAAAGCGGAGGGATATAATGAACTGCCTTCCTCCAAAAGAAAGGGCATATTACGCACAGCTTTTGAAGTGGTGAAAGAACCTATGTTCATCCTGCTCGTAGCCTGCGGCATAATCTACCTTTTTCTCGGCGACAGGCAGGAAGCCGTAATGTTATTAGGTTTTGTTTTTGTGGTAATGGGAATAACTTTTTATCAGGAAAGAAAAACTGAAAGGGCCCTTGAAGCCCTCAAAGACCTGTCCAGCCCCAGGGCGCTGGTTATAAGGGACGGCAATCAGCGCCGCATAGCGGGCAGGGAAGTCGTGCCCGGTGATATGGTCATACTGTCCGAAGGCGACAGGGTGCCGGCAGACGGGGCTGTAATATGGAACAATAACCTTTCCTGTGACGAGTCTTTGCTTACAGGCGAATCAGCGCCTGTCCGAAAATCAGCCGGAACCGGCAATACCATAATGGCCAGGCCGGGCGGAGACGGCACACCTTTTGTTTTCTCGGGTTCAATGGCCGTGCAGGGTCAGGCTGTGGTTGAAATAAAAACAACAGGCTTAAAAACAGAGATCGGGAAAATAGGCGTGGCGCTGCGTTCCATAGAGCAAAAAACCACGCGTCTCCAGAATGAAATCAACGATCTTGTAAAAAAGGTCGCTGTTATAGGGGCGGTACTCTGCATTTTGGTTTTTGTGATTTACGGCCTTTCAAGGACGGACTGGCTTAAAGGTTTCCTGGCGGGATTAAGCCTTGCTATGGCAATGCTGCCCGAGGAATTTCCTGTAGTGCTTACCGTATTTTTTGCGCTTGGCGCATGGCGTATATCCAAAAAACGCGTTTTAACCCGCCGCATGCCTGTCATAGAAACCCTGGGTTCGGCAACTGTTCTTTGCGTGGACAAAACAGGAACGCTGACCATGAATAAAATGACCATAGAAATGATATACGCGGGCAATAAATTCCATAACACATCCGATGGCCTGGATTTCAGGAAGTCTCCCGAAGTGGAAGATGTCGTGGAATCGGGGATAATGGCATGCCAAAAGGACCCTTTTGATCCTATGGAAAAGGCTTTTAAAGAGCTTGGAAAATCAGCGGGCTTAGACAGCGGCAATATATATGGAAGCATGGAGTTTGTCCGCGAATATCCTTTATCAAAGAAAATGCTGGCTTTATCGCACGTTTTCAGAAAACCTTCCACCGGCACTTATTTTGTGGCATGTAAAGGGGCGCCTGAAGCCATAATGGATATCTGCCACCTGGAAAAACACCGGATTGAAGAACTAATGATAAAAGTCAATGAAATGGCTTCCCAGGGATACCGTGTCCTGGGTGTCGCAAAGGCGGATTATAAATCGGAAAAGCTGCCTGACGACCAGCATGATTTTGTTTTCAGGTTCACAGGCTTAGTGGGACTTGCAGATCCGGTACGGCCGCAGGTAAAAAACGCCGTTGCTGAGTGTTATACAGCGGGGATCAGGGTAGTAATGATCACGGGTGATTATCCCGCCACGGCCGTAAATATTGCGCAACAGATAGGGTTGAAAAATGTTGATAAAGTAATTACGGGCGGGGAACTTGATTCCATGCAGGAAGCCCAAATAATTGAACGGATGAAAGAAACAAATATTTTTGCCAGGGTAGTGCCCGAACAAAAATTGAAGATAGTAAATATGTTCAAGTCGTCAGGCGAGGTTGTCGCCATGACGGGCGACGGGGTTAATGACGCCCCGGCCCTGAAAGCTGCGGACATAGGCATAGCTATGGGCGCGCGCGGTACCGACGTGGCCAGAGAAGCGTCATCGCTTGTTCTTCTTGATGACGATTTTGAGTCGATCGCGGCCGCGGTTAAAATGGGCAGACGCATCTTTGATAATATGAAAAAAGCGCTGTCCTATATCGTGGCCGTCCATGTGCCTATCGCGGGGTTATCACTGATACCGGTGCTTTTTAAGTGGCCGCTGATCATGATGCCTGTGCATATAGTATTCCTGGAGCTGATTATCGACCCCGCGTGTTCCATTGTTTTTGAAGCCGAGCCCGAGGAAAAAGACGTCATGAGAAGAAAACCTCGGGATAAAAATAAGGCGGTTTTCGGCATAAAACCGGTTGTTATCAGCCTGTTGCAGGGATTCGTGGTGCTGGGAGTTGTCATGGCGGTTTTCCTGCTTTCGGGTAAATTAAATACCGGCGAAAACGAGGCGAGAGCCATGGCTTTTGCGACGGTAGTCATATCAAACCTGTGCCTGATACTCACAAACCTTTCATGGACCAGGAGTGTTTTTGAGATCGTCCGCGATCCTAATCCGGCAATGTGGTGGGTCATAAGCGGGGCAATAGCGTTGATTACCGCAGTTCTTTATATACCGGGGTTAAGGCTGCTTTTTGGATTCGGTGTGCTGCATTTAAATGATATACTGATATGCTTAGGCGCCGGGCTTTTCAGCGTGTTATGGTTTGAAATAGTGAAGGCAATGATGAAAAAGAAAACGATATTGGAATAGCGACCCGGTCCGGCATTTGTGTTTACGATTTAAATGATACTGCCGGAAAACCCTTAATAACCATCGTTGTGGGCCGAATAATCCTGTCAACACACTTTGTGTGTTGCCGGACTTCGTATTTGGTCCCTACAAATATTTGCCTTTATTTGTAGGGGTAGCATATCATGCTGCCCGCCCCTTGCGGGTTTTTCGGACAGTCTCAATATACGCACCTATATACAACCACTATTGTAACTAAACACAATAGTTATAAACAAAACGATTTTCGTAGAGAAGGGGCTCGTCCCCTTCTCAATCTGGGCTGGGCGGATAACTGGGGCCAGCATTTTAGAGGGGGACAAGCCCCCTCTCTACGAGTTCTAAAAAACACATATAAACATATTTGTTCTATTTGTAAAATCACAATAGTGGTTGTATATAACAACATAAACCGCCATGTACCATTCGTAGTAGCTTAAGGTACATGGCATGCTTTTCTGACAGTATCCAAATAAGGTCCGTTCCCCAAACAATAAAATAACCGTTATTTTTATTAAAAATCCGCTTGACAATTAAACATACAAATCGTATACTTATTTTATGATAAAACATACACTTGGTCAAGGATAAAAAAACGCGGTTAGGTCCGCGTGTATTCCCGGTAAAAAAAATTCGGAGGGGTTTTTATGAGCGAACAGGAAGCTGTTTTTTCAAAAGTTGTAAGCGCGGGCAAGAAAAAGTACTACATGGACGTGAGAAAGGCGAAGACGGGTAATTTGTACCTCTCAATCAAGGAGGTAACACTCGGCGACACCCAGGACAAAAGCGAATCCCGCAGGATACTTGTTTTTGACAACGCGATAAAAGATTTTGGGGAGGGCATGGATGAGATAAGAAAGTACATGCCCGGAAAAGAAAGGGTAAGATCTGAAGCTGAAAAAGTGGCGTTTTAAACGTATTTTACGAAGTTTTCACATAAAAAAGCGGCAGCCCGGGAACTGCCGCTTTTTTCATTAATTGCTTGTAAAAGAAGGTTATTTATAGTATAAATTAGTCATCAAAGGGAAGCGGCCCGAATGAAGGTTCATGCAACGAACCTTTAATGGCCGCTATTTTTTTATGTCAATTTGATTGATGACAAGGAGCGCGTATGAAAAAACAAACCAGTCTTAACGGCAGGTGGGATTTCAGCCATGCAGGAAGCAAAACATCCATAAAGGTGCCTTCCAACTGGTATTTGCAGGGGCATGATATATCGGGCAACGCTGACTACAGCAGGGTCTTCACGTTAAAAAAACAATCAAATAAAAAGTATTTCATGGTATTTAAGGGGGTTGACTATTTCTGTGAAGTCATCCTGAACGGAAAATTCATAGGGCGGCACGAGGGGTATTTCCAGAAATTCAGGTTTGATGTGACCTCTGCCATAAAGAACGGCAAAAACAGCATAAAAGTTTATGTTAATTCGCCCAAAGAAAGCGAAACTATATGGCCAAATGCCAAATACCTCATTAAAGGAATATTCAACCATCATGACGCGCGTCCCGGGTCATGGAGCAAGAGCCGCGGCCAGGAAATGAACACGGGCGGCATATGGAACGACGTGTATGTGGAGTCTGTCGACACCGTGGAAATAGAAAGGGTAAAGATAACGCCGCTCTTAAAAGACGACGGCGTGTGGAACGTGGGCGCGGAGCTTATTATTAATAATTACACGGAGAAGATAATAGAATCAAAATTGAGCGGCGTAATCGAGCCTTACAATTTCAAGGGCAAGGCAAAAAATATTGAAAGAAACACAACCCTTTATCCCGGAAAAAATACTGTCAGGCTCTATACCGACATGCAAAACCCCGCTTTATGGTGGACCTGGGATTTTGGCAAGCCAAATCTTTATGAATTTACATATACTGTGAAAACAGGCGCGGCAAAGGACACGTATACGGACATAAGCGGTATCAGGGAATTCAAACGCGCGGAAGACAGGGCTTGGTATTTAAATGGCAAGAAACTCTTCATAAGGGGCACGAACATGATCCCCACGCAGATGCTTTCTGAATACACCCGGGAAAAGGCAAGAAAAGACATAAGCATGCTGGTTGGCGCGAATCTTAATATGGTCAGGATACACGCGCATGTCAACCGCAAGGAACTGTATTACGAGGCAGACAGGGCCGGGATCATGGTATGGCAGGATTTTGCGCTGCAGTGGGGATATGAAACCACGGATACATTCATGGAAAATGCCGTGTCACAGATAAAGGACATGATAAACCATCACTATAACAGGCCGTCAATTACCTTTTGGTGCTGCCATAACGAGCCGTTTGTCAGCGAAAAACAGCTGGATCCGGTCTTATACATCAAGGCAAGGGAGGAGGATCCGGCGCGTTATATAGAAAAAGCGTCTGATTTTACCCAGCACTATTATCCGGGATGGTATTATGAAAATTCCCCGGAGAATTTTTATCTGGATACGGTCAACGCCGAAAAGCGATTCATCATTTCCGAGTACGGAGCGGAAGCGCTTCCATGCAGGGAAACCATGGAAAAGATGATGAAGCCGGCCGACCTGTGGCCGCCGAACTGGAAAGAGTGGGAATATCATGATTTCCAGCCGGAACAGACATTTAATACGGCCAGGATTAAAATGGGGGAATCACTTGATGAATTCATAGAAAATTCCCAGCAGTACCAGGCTCACATAATCAAGGCGCATACGGAAACATACAGGCTTGCCAGGTATAAAATTTTAAACGGCATACTGCATTTTATGTTCTGCGAATGCTGGCCTTCGATCACCTGGGCGGTAGTTGACTATTACAGGATACCTAAAAAAGGCTATTACGCGCTTAAGACAGCCATGCAGCCCGTATATCCCGGTTACCGCCTTGTAAGAAGCACCAAGTCAAAAGGCGAGCGTTTAAGCTGGGGGATTTTATGGGATCCGTTCTTTATAATAAATGACCTGCCGCGGGATTTAAATAACCTCAAAGCGGAGATAACCCTCACAGACGCCGCGGGAGTAATATATAAGAAAGAATCAAGGAAGATAGTTGAAATAAAAGCCGATTCAATAACATATCCTTTTTCGGGACAGCAGCTTGAGGCATTTGAAAAAGACCCGTTTGAGATACCTGAATCAGCGGCAACAGGCTGGGGAAAGGTAGAGCTTAAACTCCATGATTCCAAAGGCAGGTTGATGGCGGAGAATGATTATAAACTCGAGATAACGGAACGGTTAAGCAGGCCGTTTGGGGAGTAGCAGAAGTTCGGAATTCGGAATTCGGAATTCGGAGTTCGGAATTCGGAATTCGGAGTTGACGGCCTAAATAAGCAATAGAAATAATTATCGGAGGGCAACATGAAACCAAGTGCAACACCTGTGCCTGAAGAGACAAAGCGCGCGTTTCAGCTGATTATATTTTTCGGCTTTATCAGCCTTTTTGGCGATATTGTTTATGAAGGCGCAAGGGCGGTAAACGGTCCATATTTAAAGACGCTTGCCGTTAACGCGGCTATGGTCGGGTTAATCGCCGGGTTTGGCGAATTTGCGGGTTATGCTTTGAGGCTTTTATCAGGTTACTATGCGGACAAAACAAAGGCATATTGGGTGTTTACCTTTGTCGGTTACGGATTAATTATTGCCATACCTCTTTTATCCCTGACCGGCATATGGCAGATGGCCGCGGTTTTTATGGTTTTAGAAAGGATTGGCAAGGGCATCAGGGCGCCTGCCAAAGACTCCATAGTTTCAAGCGCGGCGAAACGGGTGGGGACCGGAAAGGGCTTTGCCATACAGGAAGTCATGGACCAGTTCGGGGCCCTGCTCGGGCCTTTAATATTTGCTGGTTACTTTGCGGTTACAGGCTCAGGCGTGAAAACATCTGTTGATTACAGGCATGCTTACGGGTTGTTCTGGATACCGTTTTTGCTCGTAATGATCTTCGCGGTTATTGCATATGTCAAAGTTCCCGACCCTTCCAAACTTGAACCGCCCCCAAAGGCCACCGACCCCGACAAAATAACGAAATTATTCTGGATATATACGGTATTTTCTTTCACGACGGTTTTTGGTTTCATGAATTTTGCCGTTATAGGTTATCATTTTAAGGCCCAGAATGTCATAAGCGACGTCTGGATACCCATTTATTACGCGATAGCCATGGGTGTTGACGGCGTTGCGGCATATGTCATGGGGACATGGTATGACAGGCTGAAGATAAAACTCAACCATCACGGCGGCGGTCTTGCCGCGCTTATAGTGCTGCCCATACTCTCCGCATTTATACCGTTCTTTGCTTTTACAAAAAGTCCTGTCCTGGCTTTAGTATCAGCCGTGCTTTGGGGCATAGTCATGGGCGGCCATGAAACCATAATGAAAGCGGCCATTGCGGATATAACGCCCCTGAAAAAGAGGGGGACAGGCTACGGCATATTTAACTTTTCTTACGGATTAGCCATGCTGGCCGGAGCGTACTTAACCGGACTGCTGTATGACATATCAATACCTGTTTTATGCTGGTCGGCAGTGGCTGTGCAGGCCATAGCTATTACGGTTTTTTTCATACTTAAGAAAGAAATACAGACAACATAAGCCATGACAACCCTACAAATGCAAAAAGCCATGAGGTCCGTGCTTGATGGAAGTACGTATGTCCTTGTCGGGAAGATCGGAGTTTTTGCTGACAAACAGGGTATTAAAGCCTGTATTGTCGGAGGCATGGTAAGGGATATATTCCTGAAAAGAAAGACTGTTGATATAGATGTGGTTGTCCTGGGGGACGGAATGAAATTTGCGCGGCTTTTGGCTGACGAACTTCACGGCGCGTATAAGGGATTTGAAAAGTTCAAAACCGCGAAAATATTCCTCAAAAACGGCCGTATAGACATATCCAGCGCCAGGTCGGAAACCTATGAAAAACCTGCGGCGCTTCCAAATGTTGTTTTAAGCGGGATTAACGAAGATTTATTCCGCAGGGATTTCACGATAAATTCCATGGCAGTATCAATCAATAGGGAGGATTTTGGCGAACTTTTTGACCCGTTTGGCGGCGTGTCCGACCTGAAAAAGAAAATCCTGAAAACAATGCATGATAAGAGCTTTATTGACGACCCGACAAGGATACTAAGGGCGGTGAGGTTTGAAACAAGGCTTGGTTTTAAGATGGAAAAAAGAACGCTTAAGCTTATCCATGAAACTTTAAAACGCAATATATTTGACAATTTGTCCGGGGAGAGGATAAGGGAAGAATTGTTCATTATGTTTGGCGAGCCGTCTCCTTTAAAGGCAATGCTGCGGCTGGACAGCCTCGGCGTTCTAAAGAAACTCAGCCACGGCATCCGCATCGACGCGACGGCAATTCGTATGTTTAAAAATATCAGCGCGTCGCGCAGTATGATAGCCGGCTATGGGGCGGACGCAGCCTTGATAAACCTGATGGCGCTTCTTGGCGGCATAACATCGGGGGCGGCCGGCACCGTGGCGGCAAAGCTTAAGCTTAGTAATGAACAAAATACGGCAATAAAGCAGGCAAAAGAACTTCGGATGTTATCGGAGAAAGGCCTGGCTAAAACAGGCAAAAGCAGGAGCGATACATATTTTTTGTTTAAGGATCACGCAACAGAAGCGCTGTTATATCTGATGCTGATGCAGAAAGACAGGAAACAAGCGGCAAGGATCAGGCATTTTCTTGACAAATTGAAACACGTTAAGATTGAAATCAGCGGCAAAGATCTTAAAGAAATGGGAATTAAGGAAGGCCCGGAATATACGAGGATACTGTCAGCTGTGATGAAGGCAAAGCTGGACGGGAAGGCCAATACGAGGGAAGAACAGTTGAAATTGGTTAAAAGTTATTTTTGATTTTGTAGAGAGGCTGCTTGCTGCCTCTCTGACGCAGGCCTTAAAATCGCAGGATCCGTTGTAAATGCCTGTGATGAGCGGCAGCAAGCAGCCGCTCTATAGCGTCGTTTTTTTGATTTTGTAAAGGGGATTGTTCCTAGCCCCTAAGGGGCAACAAACAGACACCAAAAGGTGTCGTTTTTTTGATTTTGTGTATGGTATTGCTCCTATCAAATGAAGGCCATACAAACCCAATAAATGATGGGTTATTATTTAAAAGGAGGGCATTAAACATGGATTTATTCGAAGCCATACACGGACGCCGCAGCGTCAGGAAGTACAAAAAAGAACCCATATCAAAAGAGACCCTTGAAAAAATCGCGGAAGCCGGCAAATGGGCCGCGAGCGCGCGTGCTGAATATCCGTGGAGGTTTGTTGTAATAACGGAACCAGAACGCCTGAAATCACTTGCTGCAATAGCGGGAACCCACGGAAAATTCCTGGCGGATGCGGGCGCGGCAATTGTAGTGGCCTCTAAGGACGCTAAATATTATATAGAAGACGGGGCCGCGGCAACGCAGAATATGCTTCTGGCCGCTTATGCGCTGGGGGTAGGAACCTGCTGGGTTGCCGGGGATAAAAAAGATTATTGCCCGCAGGTGCTGGAATTTGTCAGGGCGCCGGCAGGATACAGGCTTGTGAGCATAATATCATGCGGAATTCCCGGTGAAAAACCGGTTAAAATCAAGCCTGAAAACAGGGATGTTATAATTTGGGACACTTTTTAAATCATTCGGGGCAAACAAGACCATGTAAAACAGCATTGATTTTGTTGACAATTAACACCGCGTGGAGTATATTGTAAGCATTCAATGAAAAAATACAAGGAGTTAAAATGAAACAAATAACGCTGTTTTCAACCGCAGCCATGCTTATTTTGCTGCTTATTTCTTCGGGTTGTTCCAAAACAAAAAACCCGATCGAACCTGCGGCTGCCGTCATAACTGGGGTGACCGGAAAGATAGCTTTTGCAAGTTACCGCGACGGCAACTGGGAAGTTTATGTGATGAATGCCGACGGCAGCGGCCAGACAGACCTGACAAATAACCCGGCAAAGGAGGGTGGGGTTAGCTCATGGTCTCCGGATGGGAAAAAGCTGGTGTTTTCAAGCAACCGCGACAATAACGATGAAATATATGTGATGAACTCTGACGGGAGCGGCCAGACAAACCTGACAAATAATTCCAATTCCGATGTGATTCCCGCATGGTCGCCGATTGGCGGGAAAATAGCATTTGAAAGCCAGCGTGACGGAAATGGTTATTATGAGATATACTCAATGAATGAAGATGGGACCGATCCGACAAGACTGACTAATAATATCGCGACAGATGAAAATCCTGCGTGGTCGCCAAACGGGAATACAATTGCTTTTGACAGCGACCGTGACGTTGCCGGTATTGAACAGATATACGTAATGAATGGCGACGGAACCAGCCCGGTAAGGCTGACCAATGATTCTTCAAGGGATCAGTACCCCGTATGGTCACCGGATGGAACTAAAATAGCTTTCATGAGCGCCCGCACCGGGAATTTTGAGATATATGTGATGAATTCGGATGGAAGCGGCCAGACAAACCTGACAAACAGCAGCGCTATGGACGGCTTTCCAACATGGTCCCCCGACGGGCTAAAGCTGGCTTACGCAAGCAACCGCGACGGGAACATGGAAATATATATGATGAATGCGGATGGCAGCAACCAGGTAAGGCTGACATACAACACTGAGGATGATACATATCCATCGTGGCATAAGTAAGAAAGATAAAACAGCCATTCATTATTGGATTATATAACGCTTGACAAAAAAGCCTAATTATTATATTCTTTTATATCCTTTTGCCTGTAAAGGGCAATAGGAATTTTGTTTTTTCAATAGTTCACAGGAGGATTTTGAGAATTATGAAGACATTTATGGCAAGACCGCAGGATCAGGTCAGGAAATGGTATATTGTTGACGCAACCAACGAAGTGCTTGGAAGGCTCTCGACAAGGATAGCCGATACATTAAGAGGAAAAAAGAAAGTTACTTTTACGCCGCATGTTGATACGGGTGATTTTGTCATCGTCATTAACGCCGAAAAAGTAAGGCTTACCGGCAAGAAAACCGATAAAAAAGTATACCAGTCGCACAGTCTGTATCCGGGAGGATTCAAGGAAGTGGAATACATGCACCTTCTTAACACTCATCCGGAAAAAATCATCAAAGCAGCCGTGCGCGGAATGCTTCCGAAAACAAAACTCGGGGATCAGGTATTCAAAAAACTCAGGGTATATAAAGGCGCGACACACCCGCATACATCCGTGGTACTTGAACCATTAAAGGCAATTTTCCAAGGAGGAAAGTAAATTGAGCACAAGTTACGGTACAGGCAGGAGAAAAAACGCCATAGCTAAAGTATGGGTAAAAACAGGGACCGGCACAATAACAGTGAACAATAAGGATGTTAAGGAATATTTCCCGAGAGGCACGCACGTGGATCACCTGGTAGCGCCTCTTGAAGCCGTGGGCGTTATAGGCAAGTATGACGTGAAAGTGACAACCATGGGAGGCGGAAAGACAGGACAGGCGGGCGCCATCAGGATGGGAATCTCCCGTGCTCTTGGCAAACTCGACGAAGTTATGAAAGCAACCCTGGCAAAGGGCGGATTCATGACAAGGGACGACAGAATGGTCGAAAGAAAGAAATACGGAAGGGCAAAAGCAAGAAGAAGCTTCCAGTTCTCAAAAAGATAATTTACAACAAAGACATATACGCAAAGGCCGGGTTATCCCGGCCTTTGTTGTTTAAAGCAAAATATACAGAGCGTGGAAAGTTTGGGAGCAGAAGGCCGGGAATTAATAACAACAAGAGTGCGCTCGGGGCGTCAGCTGCCTGAATAAACCCCAAATGATACTGTCGGAAAGCCCGCAAGAGGCGGGCAGCATGATATGCTGCCCCTACAAGTGCAGGCAGATATTTGTAGGGGCCGAATACGAAGTCCGGCAACACACAAAGTGTGTTGACAGGATTATTCGGCCCACAACGATGGTTTTTATGGGTTTTCAGACAGTATCCAAATACAGGTCCAAAATGGATCGGAGACACAAGTGGCTAAACGGAAAAAACAGGTTCTTCCTTACCTTAATACATCCCTTTCTTTCGAGGAACGGGTCAATGACCTTGTCTCCAGGATGACCCTGGAGGAAAAAACATCCCAGATGCTTCACTCGTCACCCGGAATAAAACGCCTGGGTATACCAAAATATGACTGGTGGAACGAGTGCCTGCACGGTGTTGCCCGCGCGGGCATAGCTACCGTATTCCCGCAGGCTATAGGGCTTGCCGCCACTTTTAATGATGAACTTATAAATAAAGCGGCATGCGCAATATCAGACGAAGGCCGCGCAAAATACCATAAAGCCATAAATGAAGGTTTCAGGGAAAGATATTTCGGGATAAATTTCTGGTCCCCGAACATTAATATATTCCGCGATCCACGCTGGGGCAGGGGCCAGGAAACTTACGGCGAGGACCCGTATCTTACGTCCCGCATGGGAGCCGCGTTCGTAAAAGGGATACAGGGTGATGACCCAAAATATATGAAAGCCGCGGCATGCGCCAAGCACTTTGCCGTGCACAGCGGGCCCGAAAATTTGAGGCATACGTTTGACGCGGTCGTGTCTGAAAAAGACCTGCGCGAGACTTACTTGCCCGCTTTTAAAGCCCTCGTAAGGCAGGCAAAAGTGGAATCTGTAATGGGCGCTTATAACAGGACCTTAGGGGAGCCTTGCTGCGCGAGCAAGAGACTTTTGACCGACATACTGCGCAATGAATGGGGTTTTTCCGGGCACGTGGTTTCCGACTGTCACGCTATTCACGATATATATTTAAACCACAAATATACAAAAACATCGGCTGAGGCTGCGGCATTATCGGTTAAAAACGGGTGCGATTTAAACTGCTGCGCAGGCGGGGACCAATGCGCGGAATCGGGCAAGGGGCTTCAAAAGGCCCTTGAATACGGGATACTCGGGCAGTCTTATATAGACAGGTCGATCAAACGGCTATTATTGACGCGCTTTAAGCTCGGCATGTTCGACCCTGACAAGGATGTAAAGTATTCAAAAACACCTTACAGCGTGGTTGATTCGTTAAAACACAGGCAGCTCGCGCTTGAAACAGCCAGGCAGTCGCTGGTGCTTTTAAAGAACGACGGCATCCTGCCATTGAAAAAAATAAGATCAATCGGCGTTACGGGTCCGAATGCCGACGACATAGAAGCCCTGCTCGGAAATTATAACGGGTCCCCGTCAAAATGGGTCACCCCGCTTGAGGGTATAAGGAAAATAGCCGGCAAAAAGGTGAAAGTAACTTATTTGAAGGGATGCAATATAAAGGATAAATACACGGACCATCTGAATGCATTAAAGGAAACTTTCAAAGATGTTGATGTTATCACGGCGTTCCTCGGATTAAATCCGCTGATAGAAGGCGAAGAAGGCGCAGGGGACGGGGACAGGACCGACATATCGCTGCTGCCGGCGCAGGCTAAAGTGCTTGAAGTATTATGTTCAATCGGCAAGCCGGTCATTGTGGTGCTGTTAAACGGCGGCGCCATATCTTTAGATGCAAGCCAAAAGAATATAAAAGCGGTGATTGAAGCATGGTATCCCGGCGAAGAAGGCGGGACAGCCATTGCCGAGGTCCTTTTCGGCAAATACAACCCGGCAGGCCGGCTGCCTGTTACTTTTTACCGGTCCATTCAGGACCTTCCTGATTTCCGTGACTACAGGATGGAGAACAGGACGTACAAATATTTCAAGGGCGAACCGCTTTTTCCTTTCGGGTTTGGCCTGTCGTACACGAAGTTCAAATACTCTAAATTAAAACTTCAGAAAACCCTGGCGCCGGGAGAACCGTTAAAACTATCCGTGGAAGTCAAAAATACGGGTTCAATGGACGGGGATGAGGTAGTGCAGGTCTATATAAAAGCTCCGGCAGCGGCTGAAGGCGCGCCTTTAAGATCATTGTGCGGGATGAAGCGGGTGAACCTCAAAAAGAAAACAAAAAAGAAACTGGAGTTCATCATCCATCCGGAACAGATAGGCGCGTACGCCGCAGACGGTTCATTCAGACAAATATCAGGCGTATACCGGATATTTGCCGGAGGCGTGCAGCCCGGCTATGAAAAAATGGCAGTTACAACAGGGATTGTAAAAGCAAGCGTAACCCTTGTTAATGCAAAGGACACAGCCGGGAAAACGGCAGCCGCGAAATATGAAGGGTTTAAAGTCGGCGGAAGGCACATATATGATCCAAACAACGAAAAATTCATAATTCGCGGGGTAAATAAGATGATAGTGTGGCTTGATCCGGACGGCATCCCGTCATTTTCGGAAATAGCGAAAACCGGAGCCAACTGCGTGCGCATAGTTTGGAGCGTCAAAGACGGCACTATGGAAGGGCTCGATACGGCCATACAAAACTGCATTAAGGAAAAGTTGGTGCCCGTAATAGAGTTGCACGACCACACGGGCAGCTGGGGCGACACGGTATTTGAAATGTCCAACAATTATTGGACCGACCCTAAAATGACGGGGATAATCAAAAAATATGAAAGATACCTGATAGTAAATTACGGCAATGAATTGGGGGATAACACCGTAACAAATGAGCAGTTCAGGCTGCGATACAGCGATGCCGTGAATAAGATGAGAAAAGCGGGCATAAGGGTACCTATAATGATAGACGCCGCAGCCTGGGGCACGGGAATGAATTACATAACGGATAACTGGGAATATTTGCGGAAACACGACCCGATGAATAACCTCATTTTCAGCATACACATGTGGTGGAACGACGGCGATTCAAGGCGTGTTAAAGACGCCATAGAGAACGCCAAAACAGCGGGAATACCTCTTGTAGTCGGGGAGTTTGCGGTGGCAGGCATGGAAAACAAGGGCCTGATATGTTATGAAACCATAATATCCGAATGCCATAAAACAGAAATTGGCTGGCTTGCATGGGAATGGGGCCCGGGAAATCTGCACGGCAATCTCATGGACATGACAACAAACAACAAGTCCGAAACCCTGTGGGGCTGGGCCAAAGAAGTTTGTATAAGCAGCCCTTACAGCATAAAGAACACGGCAATAAGGCCGGATATCTTTTAGGCGACTGATGAAAAAAAAGAAGAACTGGTCTGTTTATATCGTGAGGTGCAGGGACGGTTCACTTTATACGGGTATTTCAAATGACGTCAAACGGCGTATGGAAATCCACAACACGGGGAAGGGCGCTAAATACATTACGCCCGCAAGAAGGCCGGTTAAGTTGTTATATGTAGAAGCGGGATTCTGTGTCGGAGCCGCGTTAAAAAGGGAAAACGCGATAAAACGTTCAGGCAAAGCAGCGAAAGAAACACTGGTAAAAACCAAAAAGAAAAGGAAAAAGCCGTGACCGACGAAGAAATATTTGAAAGAAAAAAAGAACTTTTCGAATGCGCCAAATGCGGCGCCTGCTGCAGCGTCCCGGGCTATGTGTTTCTGAACATCAAGGAAGCCCAGACCATTGCCAGGCTGCTCGGAATAAGTTACGGGGAGTTTTATGATAAAAATATCCGAAAAGCAGGCAACCAGCACATCCTAAAAACACCGTTTTCAGGCGGCTGCATTTTCTGGGAAGACAAAATGTGCACCATATACGAAGCCAGGCCAAGCCAGTGCCGAACGTTTCCCTACTGGAAGGAATTAACCGGGGACCACAAGGAGTGGAAAGAAATAGAAAAGTACTGTGAAGGCGCAAAGCGCATAAAGTTTTAATCCGGGTATTATATTTTATGGCCGCGTAGTGCGGCAAGCAGTGCCGCCTCTATAAAGGTTTTCTTGCCGGTTTAGATCCATAAATACCTTTATACGGATTGGTTTTATGTTATAATTTTCATTCAGGAGGTTTTAAATGAAAAAACAGCAAATCATAACCATAGTCGTGATTGCCCTCATTGCCGCCGGCATCTACGGCCTTAAAGTGCTGTCCAAATACCAAACCAAATCCTATATTTTCGCGGTTGAACTTCAAAAGCAGGGCCTTGCCATCGACAAAATAACCATCGAAGGCGCCACAACCATTATTGACGTGGTTATAGCCACAGGCGGCGGATTAAGAATAAAAATCACGCATTATGGCAATGGTTTATTTTTTAAAAATGTGGCCGACAACCTCGAAAAAGATAAAAAGAACAAAACCAAGATTGCCGCCCAGCCCATTTACGTGGCGGGTGATATCATCATCGCGGTTTACCAGGAACCGGTATTGGGCCGGGTAAAAGCGGCTGTGGCAAAACTGTATCCGGGGATGACGGAATATTAACTTAATAATGGAGGATAAATGAATAGAAAACTGTTGTATTTCCTGATCCTGATATTTTTGGCCGCGGTGATTGTGTTTAATATATTCCTTAAACAGCCGCCTTCAATCTTTAAAACAGGCATGAACATCACGGTAAAAGCGGGCGGGGTGGCGGCTTGATACAACTTAATAATGTTTCTGTGTATTTTGACAATCTGTTTAAGAGCACCAGGGTTAAGGCCCTGGAGGATGTAAGCCTTACCATAAACCGCGGCGACTGTTTTGCCATGATAGGGCAGAACGGGGCGGGTAAGTCCACGGCTATGTACTGCCTGCTCGGGCTTATAAAGCCGCAGAAAGGTTCGGTTACCATAGACGGCATGGAATTTGAGCTGGGGTCTTCCATGTATAATAATATCGGGTATTTGCCTGAGGAACCGCACTACCATGACTTCCTGACAATTGATGAGGCGCTATATTTTTATTCCGGGCTTTACAATAAGACGGTCACAAAACAGCAAAGGGATGAGATCCTGGGTGAAATGGGGCTTTTTGACCAGCGATATACCAGGATAAAAAAGTGCTCAAAAGGGATGAAGCAAAAACTCGGCATTGCGCAGGCCATTATCACCGAACCGGATATTTTATTCCTTGACGAGCCCACACGCGGGCTTGACCCGATAATAAGCAGGTATTTCAAGCAGCGGCTCATTAATATGAAACAAAAGGGCTCTACTATAATAATAAACTCGCATGTGCTCTCTGAAGTTGAATCGCTGGCCAACAGGGCTGTGATAATCGACAAGGGCAGGGTTGTTCTGCAGGATGAACTGATCAATATAACAAACAGCGGCGAGGGCAGGTATCAGGTGGAGTACGAAGGGAAGGATGTAAAACGGCCGGCGTACCTTAAAAACAGCAGGACTACGGGCGCCCTGGTTACGGGTAGCATACCGGAAGACGAATTTCATGAATTCATGATGTTCCTGAATAAGAACAAACTAAAACTGCATAAATGCCTTTTGAACAGGATGACGCTTGAGGATTCTTTTTTCAATATCATAAAGGGGGACAGCAATGAACCGTCAACTGAGGCTTAATATATGGCTTAACCTGGTATACCTGGGCAGAAATTACCTTATAATGGCCGTGCTTGGCATTATGGCTCTGCTGTTTATTGTCATTTTGTCCATGTTCAGTTCGGGCGGCCGCGGGGCGGCTGGCATGTTCATTCAACTGCATTCTTTGGTGTCAGCGGCTGCTTTTTTGGCGGCTGTCATGATAGTTCACAACCCGATCAAGGACAGGACCGTAAAAATGATAATCACAAAACCGTGCCTGCCCGATGAGTGGGCCGCGGCTTCCTTCCTTACCGTCAACCTCATATCAATTGTCCTGCACCTTATCATACTGGTCTTTGCTGTTATTATGTTTGCCGCAAGACCTGACGCAATGGGCATGGATCCCTCAACATATATTTATATATGGATCAGCAGCGTCATGGCCGTGATGGTTTTTTCCTCTTTGCTCCTTTTTCTCACGTTTTTTATGCCGCCGGTGCCGGCGGTGGCCATGATGATCCTGCTGAATAATGTTGTCATTGCCCGTATCATGGATTACTGTTTTAACTATACGGGCGGCATGATTATGGGAATATTCTATAAAATTATCGGCGCTGTGTTTTACATTATATACCTGGTAGTGCCCTACTTTTCCATGGAAAACATAATGCAGGCCGGGCAGAGTGCGGATAAGGACTGGCCGCATCTCGCGGTTTTTACTGCATACGGGTTTGTCACGCTGGGGTTCTATTATTTTATGAGCGTTTACGTGGTTAAAAAGCGGAACCTTATATGAGTTTATGCTGTTGAAAACCGTCAACAAATGGTGTAAACTTTTTTAGATGCCAAGGCGTCTAATGAACAAGTGAAATAAAAAATGAAACAGGAGGAGCATTCATGAAAAAAAGTTTTTTTGCGGTTTTAGCGGTTTTAATACTGCTGTTTTCGGCAACAGCGCAGGCTTTACAGGTTAATTTCAAGGTAAACGCTTCGGGCATTCACGCGGGTATTAATGCGGGGGTAAGTGTAGGGGGAGGCAATGAATATTTTACGGCCATAGGGCGTTACCAGGGAGTTGCGGATAAGGATGTTTTATTCATCCAGAAACGCGGAATACCGGATGAACAGATACCCGTTGTGATGTTCATAGCTTCAAGGGCGAATGTCAGGCCCGAGGTGATCATGGATTTAAGAAGACAAGGCAGGTCATGGGCCGATATAGCTTTGAACTTTGGCCTGGGCGCGGACGCTTTTTATGTGCAGGTAGACGGACCTGTTTACGGCCGCGTATATGGAAGGCTCTACAGCTACTTTAACAGGCCCCTGAACATGTGGAACCAGATACGGCTCAGCGACGACGATATTGCTAATTTTGTGAATTTAAGGTTCATGTCCGACCATTACGGTTACAGGCCTGATGAAGTTATAAGGCTGCGCGAAACAGGGAAATCTTTCACGGACATAAACAGGGAATACTACATGGACAAAGACAGACGCGCGCACGGTTGGAGGGATAAAAATAATGTCTGGCATGACAGGGCCGCGAACTTCAGGCCAACGGACAAGAACTGGAACCAGAGGGATAATTATTGGAAAATGAACGACAACCGCTGGCACGGGAACGGCGACAAGGCCTGGCAGCAGCAGCAGAAAGAGAAGAATTATAACGACAATAAACGCTGGCACGGAAAAGCCAAAGAAGAGGATTATAACGATAACCGTTCCCAGGAAAACCGCCAGCAGGACAAAAACTACAAGGACTCCGGCAATAGGGACAACCGTGATAACGGAAGAACCTACGACAATAAAGACAACCGTGATAATGGGAGAAATTACGATAATAAAGACAACGGCAGGCAGGACCGGAAAGAAAACGGCAAAGACGGTGGAAGATCCAATAACAAAGGCAACAATAAGCGCGATAAAAAAGGAAATGGTAATGACCAGGCGGCCCAGGAACCCACTCAGGCGCCGGATGATAATGGCAACAAACAGAATTCCAGATCCGGCCATGATAACGGCAAAGGAAATGATAACCAGAATAACGGCAGAGGAAATAATCAATAAAGCAGGATACAATAAATCACCCCGCAGCCAGCTGCGGGGTGATTTTCGACTGCGCGTCCGGATGGCTACTTAAAGATTTTGTTTGATTTTCTATTGAAATTTGTCTAACATTGATTGGTCTTGAATAAAAAATAAAATTTTAAGCATAAAAATATAAATAAGGCGATGATTTGACCGTGATAAAGATTAAATCTTCTGTTCCGCTGATTATCGGGTTTTTTTAATGCGGCAAAAAGTATCTTTTTTTATTCTAACCCTCAATGAAGAAAAGAATATTGAGGCCTGCCTGAAAAGTATTGCCTGGGCGGACGAAATTGTGATCGGGGATACCGGGAGCACGGACAATACGCTGAAAATTGCCCGTAAATATACTAAAAAGATTTATAGGATCCCTTTCCTGGGCCATGCAAAATCAAAGGAAATGTTATCCAAAAAGACCACAAACGAATGGGTATTCTCCTTTGACGCCGATGAACGGGTAACGGAATTATTGAAAAAGGAAATAATTGATTTTTTGCAAAATGACCCGAAGACGGGCGCTTATGAAGGGATGCGGGTATTACGATGGAATTATTTCTGGGGAAAACCAATGCATTGCTGGCACCCTGATTATCAGATGCGTTTTTACCGCAAATCCAGGGGGAAATGGAATTCGGCCAATATCCATTGCGGGGTGATGCTTCAGGGCAAAACCATCAGTTCGGAAAATTATTTTGAGCACTATACCGACCCGGACCTTTTTCAGTTCTTAAGAAAAATGAATCCATATACCACTTCTGATGCCGTGGATCTAACTGCAAACCCCGAAAAAATGAAAAAAGTCGGCGTCGGCGCGGCATATTTGCGGGGAATTGCGACTTTTTGCAAGTTCTATATCGCGCGCAGGGGGTTTATGGACGGTAAGGCGGGATTCGTATTGAGCTTTTATCTTGCGATCCACAATATTACAAGATACCTTAAAGCATACGAATTTAAAACCGGTATATCCAAGGTTCCGCCGCTTGAAAAAATGAAAAGCATATTTTGAAACAAATTAAGCCGGCATTTTTTATAAAATTTCCCTTGAAAAAACCCCTTAAATTACATATAATCTTCTGGTGTCAAAAACGCATTTCATAACCGCTAAACTTTACAAGGAGGACTAAGGGAAGATGGCAGAGAAACCTTTCGTAAGCATTATCAGTCCGGTAAGAAACGCTGAAAGGACCATAGATACCACCATACAGTATCTTTTAAACGTGGATTACCCGCGCGATAGGATGGAAATTGTTTTTGCTGACGGCGGTTCTACGGACAAAACATTGGAAATCATAAAAAAGTGGCAGGAGCAATACAAATTCATAAGCCTGGTGCCTGTGCCGGATTCCAAATCGCCGGGACACGCGAGGAACGCGGCTCTTAAGGTCGTGAAAGGCGAGATCATCCTCTTCACTGACGGAGACTGCGCCCCGCACAAGGACTGGGTGGACAAAATGGTCGAGCCTTTCATAAAGGACCCGCAGGTGGGCATGGTAGGCGGGGAAGTTTTCACATTAAGGACAGACGCGAATAATGACACCGAGACATATTGTGAAGCGACGGGGTTTTTATCCATTGGCGACAGGGTCGGGATGAAAAACGGCGGCTACTATCCTGAGATTAAAAAGGACCTGCCGAGTGAAATTAACGGCTCGCAGACCTGCCCGTTCTTTGCGACGGCTAATGCCGCGGTTTCCAAAAAGGCGGCAATGGCGATAGGCAACGAGTTCTGGCATGACCCCACGGGCGAAGATGTGGATTTTAACCTGCGCGTATTAAAGAAAGGCTTTAAGCTTTTTTTCCAGCCTTCGGCCATAGTCGACCACATGCACAGGGCGACCCCGCAGATGTTTTATAAACAGCTTTACGGTTACGGTTACGGCCACCCGTTACTGCTGAAAATGCACGCGAAAAAAGTGCTTGAGTTCTTTTTCGCGTTCGGAAAAGGTTTTTCGTTTTCGGTGCCGTTCCCGGCGCCGGGGATCATATATTTCGGGGATTTTTTATTCATGAATGTTTTTACAATTTCAACCGTGGTTACAATAGTCGTGAACCTGTTGATGGGCGGAGTTTCGGGAATTGTCGGGAATTTTATAGGCTGGGGAACCCAGCTTGCGCTCGCGGTGATATTCGGGCTCAGGTTCTTCGCCCCGGTATTTAAGATAAAACCGGGAAACAAGCTCCTGACATGGATGACGATCGCTTATTTTTCAAAATGGAATTTCATCAAGGGCGGCCTTGACGGACAGAAAAAATTCGGCACCATTAATATCGAAGGCTAAGGTGCAAAAATAATGGCAAAAACGCCGCGTCGCCGAAAGGTAACGCGGTTTTTTTTTTGATGACTGTTTGCTTTGAGGAGCCTGCGCGACGAAAAGCAATTACAGTCATCAATCCCCGGTCAAGTCCCAGCCTACTGGCTGGGACGAGCGGGATAACTTAACATGCTCCAAGTAATTAACGGCTTTTTTGTATTAAAATGTAGGGTAGTGAATAGCAGAATAACTGGTATTCAACGTGAAAAAATATATTAACCGGAGGTTTTGATGAAGGATTCTGAAATACTTGCACAACTTGTAAAACTTCAGGAAATTGACGCCGAGATTATCGGCATTGAGGACAGCAAAAAGGAATTTGTCGCAAGGGTTAACGGGATCAAGGCGCAGATTGCGGCCAATTCCGCCGAGTTTAACGGAAAAAAGTCCAAACTTGATGAAGCCAGAAGGAAAAAGGCTGCTATTGACGTCGAGATCAAGTCAAAGGAAACTGAAATTACCAATAGGGAGGCCCAGTCAGGTGCGGTAAAGACAAATGACGCTTTCAAGGCCATGCAGAATGAGATAGACAATATGAAAAAGGACATCAAAAAGTTTGAGGACCAGCAGATCGTGCTCATGGAGGAGGAAGACGCGGCGCATATATGGGTTAAGTCGCAGGAAAAGTCCATGAAAGAAAAAGAAGTTGCAATGCTTGACGACATAAAAAAGCTGGGGGCGGAAGCCGCAACAAAAGATTCCCTTATCGCGGAAGCCCTGAAGAAAAGGGCGGAGGAAGTAAAAAACGTCAATAAACTATGGTATGAAAGATATGAAAAAATAAGGAAGAGCAAGGGCCTTGCCCTGTCTCCCATCATTGAAGGCAGGAACGGTAGCGGTGTCTGCGGCGGCTGCAAGTTTGATGTAAGGCCGCAGGTTATTATCGAACTGAAAAAAGGCGGTGAAATAAAGACCTGTTCTAATTGCGCGAGAATATGGTACCTTAAGGCAAAAGAGGAAGCTTCCAGGTGAACCTCAAAAAAGAACTGAAAAAAGTCCTGGACATAGAAGCGGCTGCCATATTAAAAACCAAATCCAGGATAGACAACGATTTTGAGAAGGCTGTGGGATACATGCTGGCATGTAAAGGCAAAATAGTCATATCAGGGATAGGTAAATCCGGTTTGATAGGCCAGAAAATCGCGGCCACGATGTCATCCACGGGAACGCCTGCCATATTTTTGCATTCCACGGAAGCGGCTCACGGCGACCTGGGAATGGTTTCAAAAGATGATGTGGCCCTTATTATTTCCCAGAGCGGCGAGACGGATGAAGTCATAGGCGTCCTGCCGGCTGTAAAGAGGTTCAACATACCCCTGATCGCGATTACGGGGAAAAAAACATCTTCTCTCGCCAAGAACAGCGACTGTGTCCTGGATTCATCCGTGAAGGAGGAAGCCTGCCCCATGGGTCTGGCGCCTACGGCGTCCACCACGGTGCAGCTGGCCATAGGCGACGCGCTGGCTGTTGTGCTGTTAAAGCTAAAGAAATTTAAAAAAGAGGATTTTGCAATGTTCCATCCCGCCGGCGCGCTGGGCAAAAAATTGATGCTGACAGTCGCCGATATAATGCACACAGGCGACAGGATCCCTGTAATTAACGGCGGAATGCCGCTGCAAAAAGGCCTTCTTGAAATTACAAAAAAAAGGATGGGCTGCACGGCGGTTGTTAACAGCAAAGGCGTTATGACCGGGATATTCACCGACGGGGACCTGCGCAGGCTTTTGGAAAAAAATGCAAATCCTTACCCGCTTAAAATGAACGGTATTATGACCGTAAACCCGAAAACCATCAAAGCCTCCGATCTGGCTGTAAAAGCGCTGGGTATTATGGAAAAACACTCGATCACCGTGCTTATCGCTGTTGACAAAAATAAAAAACCGGACGGCGTAATACACCTGCATGATATATTAAAATCAGGTGTTGTATAAATGCGCGCTAAATTCCATGCAAAACTGAAAAAAATAAAGTTTTTTGTGCTCGATGTGGACGGGGTTTTAACCGACGGCGGTATAATAATCGGGAGCGACGGGACCGAGTACAAGAAATTTGACGTTAAAGACGGGTCGGGTATCGCACTGGCGCGGCACGTGGGAATAAAATTCGCCATACTTAGCGGCAGGTTCTCGAAAGTTATAGAACTGCGCGCGGCCGAACTGAAAATCGACGCGGTTTATCAGAATATACTTGTTAAAATGGAAGCATATGACGATCTGAAAAACAAATTCTGCCTTAAAGACGAGGAAATATGTTTTGTCGGCGATGAAATAATAGACATACCTGTCATGGAAAAATGCGGTTTTGCGTCGGCCCCGGCTGATGCCGTGGCTGAAACAAGGAAAACAGCCGATTATGTATGCAAATCAAAGGGCGGCAGGGGCTGTGTGAGGGAAACTGTTGAAATGGTGCTTAAAGCCCAGGGGTTATGGCAAAAAGCCATCGCAAGGTACTTAAGGTATGAAAAACCCGTTTTTTAAGAAAATCAGGAATTCTTTTCTTTACGCGTTTATTGTGCTGCTTAAGTGCATAATATTTTTTATACCATGGCCGGCGGGCCGGAATATAGGCGGATTTATAGGGTTTGTTTTTTACATTTTTGCGCCAAAAGAAAGGAATAAAATATTCAGGAACCTGGATATAGTTTACGGCAAAGGCGCCATGAACACGGAAGAGAAGGTCCTTTTCGCAAAAAAGGTCTGCGGGAACCTGGGTATCGGAGTTTTTGAATTCGCAAAATTTTCCATGTGGACACCGGAAAAAATATCGTCACTGGTTAAGGAAGTACAGGGCATTGAGTACCTGGAAAAAGCGGTTAAGGAGGGCAGGTCCTACATATCCATAACGCCGCACTTGGCAAACTGGGAACTGGTTCCTATTTACGCCAAATGTAAATTCGGCTGGCCCAGGGTCGGGGCCATAGGCAAAAAAATATTTGACCCACGGCTTGAAAGAATAGTTCATGCCACAAGGGTTAATTCGGGATATGAAATATTTGACAAGGACAATATTTCCCGGGAAATGATAAAAGGCCTCAAAAGCGGTTTAATGGCGCTGGGCGTGCTGGTTGACCAGGATACTTCCGTAGAAAGCATGATCATACCTTTTCTCGGGATCCCAGCCAAAACGCCGGTCGCGCCGGCGATACTCGCGAAAAAATATTCAACGTACATAGGCACCGTGTTCATAATAAGGCGGGACGACGGATATTATAAGATGGTGGTTAATAAGCCGTTTATCCCGGATATAAATGATTCTGTCAAATCAATTGCTTTAAGATATAATGATGAAATAAGCGCGATGATCAGAAAATACCCGCATCAGTGGGTCTGGATACATGAAAGATGGAAAAGCACAATAAACGCAATCTGAATTTTAAAGGTGAAAATGAAAAAGACCATTTTAATATCAGTTGTCATGGCGGTTTTAGCGTTGACCCAGGGGTGCGGCGGTGAAAAAAAATTACAGCCGAGCCTGCCGGTCGGTAATAAGGCCGAGGATATACCCAACTATGTCATAGAGGGGTTTAAGCTCATGTCCACAGACAAGGGGAAAAAAGATTGGGAGATAGAAGGAAAGAACGCCCAGGTTTTTGAAATGAAAAAAAGGATATTTGTACAGAATTTTACAATGAAAACTTTTGAGAAATCAGGGGTTTATTCCACCACTACGGGCAAAAGGGCCGTAATACAGACGGACACAAATTTTATGGAAATAGATGATAATGTCGTGTATACGGCCTACAACGGTATGGTTTTAAAAACAGAGAAACTTTTCTGGGATAACGCGCATAAAAAAATATATTCCGATGAACAGGTTATAATAATCAAGGAACAGTCGGTCCTAAAAGGAATAGGATTTGAATCGGACGCGTCCATGCAGAACATGGTAATTAAAAAGCAGGTCAGGCTGACGGCAAAAGACATGCAGGAGGCGGGCAAGCAATGAAAGCCGCCGTCGGAATCCTGCTTGCGGCTCTGTTTGTATTCCTGCAGTCCTGTGCTGCCCCGGAAACAATAAAAAAGACAGATGCCGCAGTGAACCTGAAGCCGGCGGCTTTTGCCGGGTCTGTGACAAAGACCGCGGCGGGCGCGTCTCCCGTGGCTGATAAAACGCCGGCTCCTGCGGCCCCGGCCCGGAAAGATAAATTCAGGATAAAACAGCTTATCATAAATTCAGACACAATGAATTACAACAAGGAGACTTCCGAAGCGGTTTTCCACGGGCATGTGGAAGCTGAAGCTTCCAACGTGATGATAAAAGCGGATCAGCTCACAAGCAAGGATTACAGGAAAAGCGCGCAGGCCGTGGGCCATGTAAGCGCGTTTTATAAGGACCAGGGAGTTACCATAGACTGCGGCAGGCTGGATTATAAGGATAAACTCTCGCTTGTATACGCTTATGACGATGTCACGGCGCACAAGACACTGGCAAACGGGGATACAGTCGTCCTCAAGGCCGAAGAGCTGAGTTTTAACGCCGCGGATAATGTCCTCACGGCTAAAAAGGTAAAAAAGAGGATAAGGATAACCATGAAAGATATAATAGCCTTTTCAGATGAAGTGAGATACAATGACGCAACAAGGGAAATGCTTTTAACGGGATTTCCGCTGGTAAAGAAGGCAAAAAGCATAATGCTGGCGGAAAGCATTATGATGAACGTTGACAAAAAATCCATGAAGCTGACGCAGAATATATGGACCAAGTTATTCTACAAGGATTTTGAAACCGCCCAAAAGGAGGTGAAAGTTGAGACAGATAAAAACGGAGCATCTGGTAAAGATGTACAACAAAAAGCGGGTAGTAAATGACGTAAATATAGAAGTAAATGAAGGCGAGATAGTGGGCCTGCTTGGCCCTAATGGCGCTGGGAAAACCACGACTTTTTATATGATCCTGGGCATAATACAGCCTGATATGGGCAAGATATACCTGGAAGAGGGCGATAAGAAAGACAGGAAAATAACAGATATAACCGATATGGCCATGTTCAAAAGGGCAAGGCTTGGTATGTCTTATCTGGCCCAGGAACCTTCCATATTCAGGCAATTAACTGTTGAAGAGAACATAAAGGCCGTGCTTGAATTCATGGATATTACACAGGCTGAGCGCGACAAAAAACTGGAACACCTGCTTGAAGAATTTAAAATATCGCATTTAAGGAAGCAAAAAGCTTACACATTATCAGGCGGAGAGCGCCGCAGGACCGAGATAGCCAGGGCGCTGGTATTGTCCCCTAAGTTCATACTTTTGGACGAGCCTTTTGTGGGCATAGACCCGATAGCAGTCAATGATATACAGAATATAATAAGGGACCTGAAAAAAAAGGGGATAGGTATACTTATCACCGACCATAATGTCAGGGAAACACTGTCAATAACCGACAGGGCTTATATCCTCTACGAAGGCAAAATATTGCTTCACGGCACGGCGGCCAAGCTTAGCAAGGACAAAAAAGCAAGGGAAATATATCTGGGAGAAAAATTTACCCTATGACAAGGCTGAATGGCGCGGGTTTGACAGCCGCGGCGCTGGTCTTTGTCATGACACCCTCTTTTGCGTCCGCATCAGCCGTGGAAAAATACTACTCCGATCCCGTTGAAAATTCCATATCTGATTTTTCCCGTGAAGCGTCTTCAGACAGCCTTAATAAAATGAAACAATTTGAGCTGGCCTCCGTCCTCAAGGAATTCGGGCGTAATAAGGAGGCGCTTGACGCGTACAAACAGATCATAGGCACCGTTGAAAATGAAAACAGGGCGCGGTTTGAAATGGCAAAAACATATTATTTCACCGGAGATTACGCGCAAGCCGAAGAGGAAATTAAAAATCTTGTTTTCAAGAATATAGTCAACTGGGAAGTCTACTACTGGTGGGGCTGCATTCTTCTGGAATCGGGAAAACTGCCGGAGGCCGAGGAAAAGTTCAACAAGGCCGTTGAGACGGACCCGGAAAAAAATATCACATACATAAAACTCGGGCAGCTTTTTGAAAAAACCGGGGACTTAAGCAGGGCAATCCTCAATTACAAGCTTGGGATCAAACACGATAAAACATACACGGAACTTAACAGGAAAATAGCGCAGCTTTACGAGCTTAAAAATGAAAATGTAAACGCCTACAGTTACTGGCGCAAAGTCGGCGACATAGACGCTGCGGACAAGATGGCGATACAAAAGACAAACGGATTCATGGCAAACATACCTTTCCTGCGGCTAAAAGCAAAAGAGTACGAGGAATTAAAAAAAGTCCAGCGGGCGCAGATAATCCCGCCGGATAAAGCACTGGTGTCCAACAACGGCGGTATCGCCCTGATAAAAGTGGGGCTCATGGAAGGGGCCGCTTCCATCAGTTTTAAATGCGGGAGCGATTTTGATTTTGTAAATGACCGCTCTGAATCAATTTTCAAAGGCTATAAACTGGCTGAATATTTTTTTGAATATGACAGGATGAAAAAAGAGCCGTATTTTTCCGACGGAAAGGAAAAGATCTACTTCAAGCGCGATATGTATGTCTCACGGTACAATCCAGAGGCGTCAACGACCGTGTATAATGTCCAGTATGCCGAAGGGTTTTACTGGTCGGAGAAAAAAGATACAACTTACAGTGGCGATTTTTTGGTCAGGTTCCAGGACAATGGATTTACGCTGATAAATATAGTGAATATGGAAGAATACCTTTACGGCGTGGTCCCGTCCGAAATGCCGCCGTCATGGCCGCAGGAAGCCTTAAAAGCCCAGGCGGTGGCGGCCCGCACATATACTTTCCAGCACATGGACAGGCACCGCAAAAAAGGCTATGATGTATGCAGCCAGCAGCATTGCGCTGTTTATACGGGTTTAAACGGCGAGGATAAAAATTCAAACAGAGCCGTGGATGATACCAGAGGGCAGATACTTTACGGTTCAAATTATAAGATACTCGATACATTTTATTCGCACGACTGCGGCGGCCACACCCAGGACGTAAACGAGGTTTGGGGCCTGAAAAAAGTCGCGTCATTAGCGGGTATTTATGACGGCAAGAACAGGCAGTGGGATTTCCCGCTTTCGCCTTTTTATCTTGAAGAATACGTGCGCACAAAACCCGATGTCTATTGCAAGGCGGGGGGCGCGATAGAAACAAGTTTCAGGTGGATCAGGTATCTTGACGCAGCCTCGCTTTCATATTATATTGATAAAAATAACGAATTAGGCAGGATAAGGGAAATAAAACCGGTGCGGCGGGCAAAAGGCGGCGCGCTGACAAAGGTTTATGTTGCCGGCGATAAAGGCAGTAAAACATACGGTTTTGATTCCATGAGGACGGCCTTGGGAAAGATCAGGTCAAATGTCATAAAATGGGAATACATAAGCGATGAAAACGGCTACATAAAGGAAATATACATATATGGCGCGGGCTGGGGTCACGGGGTCGGCATGTGCCAGCGGGGTTTAAAGGGCATGGCAGATGATAACCAGCATTATGAAGGTATGCTTTACCATTATTTCCCGGGTTCATACATAAAAAACAAATATTGATTCATAAGTAAAATTATATTATTATACGATACAGCGGTAGGGGCGGACCTGTGTGTCCGCCCGCTGCGGGCTTTATGACTACTGCGAATGGTACATGGCCTTAATGATAGGTCGTGTCCGGCGCGGATGAAATTTTTCTATGGATTGTGCGCTTGTATTATAAGGGTTTTAGTGGCGCACAGGCCATAGAAAAATTTCATCCGCGCCGGACACGATAAAGAATTTCATGGTTTTATAGGGTTTTCCGACAGTAAGATATAGGCTGTGAAAAAAAATTGGCGGTCCAAGCACCGTTCTTACGAAGTCGCGCAAGCTGGTTTGAAAACACTGGAAAAGAGGTTTTATTATGGAATTTCAGCCATATCCATTGACGGTTAAGCCGATCTTAAAGGAAAAAGTGTGGGGCGGCAGGAACCTGTCCGCCTATGTCAGCATAAAAAGCAAAAAAACAGGCGAGGCGTGGATGCTTGCTGACCGGGATGAAAACAACTCGGTTATTACCTCGGGGTCATTAAAAGGAATGACCATAGGCAAAGCCGTTGAAAAATACCCCGAGCAGATCATGGGGCCGGCCCTTATTAAAAAGTACGGTAAAAAATTCCCGCTGTTATTTAAGTACCTTGACACCAATGACAGGATATCAGTGCAGGTACACCCCGATGATTCATACGCCAGGCGCCGCGGTTTTCCCGCGGGCAAGACTGAAATGTGGTATGTGCTGGCCAATAGGCCGGGTGCAAAGATACTTGCCGGTTTTAAGGGCAGGCAAACAAGGAAAACTTTTGCCAGGGCCGTCAAGAACGGGACCCTTGCCGATAAACTTAAAAGTTACCGCACCGCCAAAAACGACTGTTTTTTTATCCCGGCCGGCACGGTCCATGCCATAGGCAAAGGCAACGTGATATTTGAGATACAGCAGAATTCGGATATAACCTACAGGATTTATGACTGGGGAAGATCCGACTTAAAAGGGGACCGCGGCCTTAATATTATTGACGCTATAAACTCGGTAAAGTTCGGTTCAAAAGGCGGAAAAGTCATATCAAAGGAGAAAATAATTCCCGGCAAAATACGCGTCCGGCAGCTGGCAAGGTGCGGATATTTTTACTGCGACGAGATAATAATCGGGAAAAACACGGCATATTGGTATGATGAGAACAAGGCTTTGGTATTAACGGTAATTGAAGGGGATATCAGTATCGCGGCCGATAATGGAAAAACTTACAGTTATGTCAAAGGCGACCTTGTTTTTTTTCCCTATAGCCTGACGGGACTGCTGATTTCCGCGGCAAAAAACAGTCGTTTAATCATCACGGAGGCAAAATAAAGGTTAAAAGACAGGAAAATATCCATAACCCTCTCAAAAAAAGCAGAAGACTTTCTTGTGGAAAAAGGATATGATGAAGTGTATGGCACAAGGCCGTTAAAGCGGGCAATGCAAAAATATATAGAAAAGGATAAAATCATGATGAAAAGCAATAAATGGACGGTGGTACTGTTTACGCTGGCCTTAATAACCGTGATGAGGGTGGGCATAATGGCGAAGGATGACATTTTAAGGGAAAAACTTGACAACGGGCTGACTGTCATAATAAAGGAAAACCACGCGGCGCCCGTAGTTGCCGTGAATTTCTGGGTTAAAACCGGGGCTGCTTTTGAAAATGACGGCGAAAAAGGCCTGTCGCACTTTATTGAACACATGATGTTCAAAGGCACTGAAAAAAGGAAGGTCGGCGACATAGACAGGGAAATAAAATCACTGGGGGGCTATAATAACGCTTTTACTTCGTATGACGCCACGAATTATGTCTTAGTCCTTCCATCGGAACAGGTTGAAAAAGCGCTTGATATAGAGTACGACGCCCTGACGTCGTCGGTATTTGACGAGGCTGAGATGAACAAGGAGCGTGAGGTCATTATAGCCGAACTTAACCGCGGGCTTGATAATCCCGATGCCTTCCTCTGGCAGAAGTTCATGAGCCTGGCTTTTGACAGGTATTATAAGGACCCCATCATAGGTTATGCGGGATCGCTTAAGGATTATACCCGGAACCAGCTGTATGATTACTATAAAAAATATTACACGGTTGACAACCTGATAATCGTGGTCAGCGGGGACGTCGATAAAAACAAGGTGCTGGGCAGTATTAAGAAAACCTTCGGGGCCTTAAAACCGGCTGAACCCAGGAGGCAGGCTGATATATCGCCCATACAGGGCCCGGAAAAACAGGAACTGCGTTATAAAACTTACAGCGGCCAGATCGAAGGCCGTTACCTTGCGGTCGGGTTTATGATACCTGACGCGCTCTCCGCCGATATCCCCAAACTGGAGATACTGGCAAAAGCGCTCGGCGGCTCGGAGAGTTCGCCTTTGTACAGGGTGATCAAGGAAGAGAAACAGCTTGTGGACGACATAGACTGCGACATATTTTCCGGAAAATTCGGCGGGCTTTTTGTTATAGCCGCGAATGTTCGCGAAGGCAAATACGCGGAAGTCATGCAGGAAATTTTTGTCCAGCTTGATAAGTTAAGGCTGGAAGGCATAAAGAACGAGGAAATAATGCGGGTAAAGGCCGATATAGCAAGGGAAGAGTCAAAGGATAACATGCAGGTGGAAAGCGCCGCAATTAATCTCGGCCATTATGAACTCCTGGGCGACTACAACCTGTATTATAAATACAATGACGCCGTAAAAAGGGTGCTGGACACGGATTTAAAGGAAGTCATGGCCCGGTATTTAAATCCCCAGTCCGCAAGCATAGTGCTCTATTACCCGGAGAAAAAAGAGGCTGAGTTTAAGAAATACAAGTCCGCGGATGATATTAAGAAATACGTTAATTATACAAGCCCTGAAAAAGTATCGGAAGAGGGCAAAGTGACAAAGACCGTGCTGCCAAACGGGATCACGCTCATACATAAAAAGCTTACCAATGCCGGCATAGTGGACATAAAAGCCGAGTACCGCGGCGGCATCGTGTATGAAAGCGCGGACCAGGGTTATTACAAGGGCATTACCAACCTGATGCTGTCATCCATGATGAAGGGAACCAAGACAATGGATTACAGCGAGATAGCAAGGCGGCTGGATGATCTGGGCGCGGTGCTGGGCCGTGACATAAAACGGGATGCTTTTGGATGGACGGCCGAGGTGGTGCCCGCAAACCTCGCGGAATTCATGGATATTTTTTCGGATATTAACATAAACCCTTCCTTTCCCGTGGAAGAGGTAAAAAAAGAAAAAGAGGATGTTTTAAACCAGATAAAACAGATAAAAGACAGCCCCGCCTCATACCTGAATAAGATCTTTAATGAACTTTTCTTTGAGTGGCACCCCTATGGGTATCCTATGATGGGTGAACCTGATACGATAAAAAGGATAACGGTGAACAAACTGAAAGACTGGCACGACAGGTATATGACGGCTGATAACCTGATAATATCCGTGGTAGGCGATGTGGATGCGGACTATATAAAATCCCTGTTAAAAGAGAAGTTTGCGGGTTTAAAAAACGGCAAGGAATCGCGGCCCAAACTGCCGGTGAAAATAACCACCGAAAAAAAGATGTTGAGGGAAGTCATCGACAAGAACCAGTCGCACATCATGATAGGTTTTCTCGGCCCCAAAACAAACAGCAGTGATTATTTCCCGATGCGGGTGCTGGACAACATATTAAGCGGCGGCATGTCCTCGAGGCTTTTCACGGAAATAAGGGAAAAGAGGAACCTGTGTTACACGGTTTATTCGACATTTGACAGGAACATAGAAAACGGCGCGTTCAGGATATATACGGCCACTTCCCCTGAAAATGAGAAAAAAGCTGTTGATGAGATATTTGACGTATTACGGGAACTGACGGACAAGGGAGTGACCGACGAGGAAGTTAAAAGCGCCAAAAGTTATATAAGCGGCATGTTCAAGGTAGGCCTCCAGGATTACATGGCCCAGGCCGATTCTTACCTGTCCTATGAGCTCTGGGGCATGGGTTACAAAAAGGTCGATGAGTTCCTTACTGAGATCAACAAGGTGACAAAGGCGGATGTAAACGCCGCCGTTAAAAAGTTCATTAAACTCAATAACTACACGCAGGTCATAGTGGGGCCGGCGGAAAAGAAAGGAAAAAAAGATGATAAAAATCCAAAATCTGAGCAGTAAAACGTTCTCTAAATTCGGGCTGGTGCTGGAACAGGCGGACAAAAAAAAGGTTTTCTCGGTCTTAACCGGGGACAAGACGGCTAAAGGCTGGAGGATAGGATACCTTATATTTCATCCCGCGCCCGTGGACTCCCTGGAGAGGCACCCTGGATCCATGGAAACTTTTGAACCGGTGTCTGGCGCCACTGTTATCCTTGTGGCGGAGCAGGGAAGCCCGGACAAGATAGAAGCGTTTTTGCTGGATAAGCCGGTATGCGTCGCAAAGAACGTATGGCACGGCGTCAGGGTATTGTCTGAAAAAGCAGAGATCAAGATAACCGAAAATTACGAAGTGGAATCCGTCATCCATAAGCTGAAAAAACCCATAGACGCGGTTTTTGTTTAGCGTTTCCGGGCGGAAACGGGAGGCATATGAATAAACAACTCAAAAAAATAACGGTCTATATAGTTGTTTTGGCTTTATTAACCGTGGTATTCAGGGTTTTCAACCTGGATATTGCGGTGCAAAAATTATTTTTTGATTTTCCACGCAATGCCTGGAAATACGCGGATAATGCCTTTGTCATATGGCTCTATAAATACGGGACATATCCGGCCATAATCCTGGCCGCGGCCGCGGTCGTGGTATTTACCATGGGATTTGTTTATGAGGGGATGAAAAAACACAGGAAAGCGGCGCTGCTTATCATATTGACCATGTTCATAGGTCCGGGGCTTGTGACCAACGTGATCCTGAAAAATTACGCCGGCAGGCCAAGGCCGAGGGATGTGAAGGAATTCAACGGCGGGATGGATTTTAAGCAGCCGTTTGAGCCGGGGAACCCGGGCAGGGGCTTTTCTTTTCCCTGCGGACACTGCACCATGGGGTTCTTTTTTTATGCCGTTTATCTTATACTCAGGAAAAAAAATAAGCGTGCGTCATATGCCGTGCTGTCCGGTTCGGTCTTATACGGCACTGCCATGGGGATAGGGCGCATGGCACAGGGCGGGCATTTTGCTTCGGACGTTTTTTGGGCGGCCGGCATAACTGTTTTAACGGCGGAGACACTCCATACTTTTGTGATCAAGACGGATGAGACTGGAAGCATACTCGATCATATTAAGGTCAAAAATAAGGCCCTTGCGTATATTGCCTCGCTTTTATTACTGGCTGTTACCGCGTTTGTGTTTTTGAACGCAACGCCTTTCAACAGGCACAGAAAATACGCGATCGGATATTACCCGGGCGCCGAAATAATCGGCAGCAGGGCCGACATCACTGTCGGGGACCGTCCAAATAAGGACGGCTCAATTGAGTTTAAGGCCGCCGGATTCGCGCCGCCATGGTCCGACTATGAAGATTTCATCAATACGGACGGAACCCTAATTTACATGGCGACCGCCCGCGGCGCATTTTCCGAATTAAATGCGGGCATTAATGTCGTTTTTGCGGCAGGAAGAGAGCGGTCAGTTACCATAACTGCAGGAGAGGGAAACATAGATTATTATTCCGACGCCCAGTGCGGCTCCATATACTTAAATTCAGGAAAAGGCAATATAGAGTTCAAGCCTTTGTATGCGCATGAAATAAAAAATATTGTTATTAATGCCGCGAACGGCGATGTTATACTTAAACTGGCGAAAACCATGAGGTTTTTCGCGGACGCCAAGATTGACATTAAAGCGCCGGGTGGGTCCGTGCTGATACAAAACAGCAGTATTTACTTCCAGGATATGAATAAATCAGCCTCAAAACTTTCGGGTTCAAAGGAACTGCAGTTTAAAACTCTTGTCAAGGGCGGACCGCAGCTGAATGCGTCGGCTAAAACCATAAATATTGAAGCTGTCAAATAAACATGGAAAATGCCTTAAATATTTTTTACAGGAGGATTGCATGAAAAAACATGTTCTATTCCTTATTGCTGCCGCATCACTGCTGTTGTCCTGCGCCACTGTAAAGCAACCCATCGACACACAATACTGGGAATTTCATAAAATTGAGAAAATCATTCCTGAGGAACTTTACTCGTCTGACGAAGATGTAAAGGCAAAATCAGCCGCTGTGTTTGGCGGTTTGACTGACGAATCAAAAAGACAGGTAATGACATACCTTGCCTATACGCTGTCTGACGAAAAAGACCCCGTTGTACGGGCAAAAATATTCGCCGCTTTGACGGAATTTAACGCGGGCGCGTATGTGGTGGCGCCGCTTATAGAGTCAGCCAGGGCAAATAGTTCCGCCGTGATATTCAGGGAAGTCAAGGCTTTCACATCAAGGTTTAAGCCGTCCGAACTTGAACTGGCGCCGCTTGTAAAATTCCTGAAGGACCCCGACTGGAACGTAAAATTAACGGCCGCGAAAATAATAGGCTTGATGTCCCAAAAAGCCCGGACCGCCCTGCCTGAGATGTTTGACGCAATGCGCTCCGTCAATGACAATTCAGACAGATACGCCGAGATCTACAACGCGGCTTCCATGATAAACCCGAGGATCGCCATACTGCAGGTTATAGTCGACATGCACAGCAAGGATAAGAATATAAGCAGAAATTCCATAAATACGCTTTTTGAGCTTTATATGTTCTTAAACAAGGACTCAAATACCGGGAGGGAGATTCTGCCGGCTTTGGTCAGGCTTATGTACAGCGAGGATGAAACCCTTTCAAAAACAAGCCATGAGATGATAGCGTCCATAGGCGATGAAGATTCTGTAAAAGCCGTGAAATCCTATATAGCCTTCAGCAAAATTGCCCTGAAAAGCATGGCAAATATGGCCGGCCAAAAACTGCAGGATAAGTTCAAACAGCAGGAAGATGATATTGTAGATGAGATCGCGGTGTATTATAAGATGATAGGCAGGGAAGACGCGTTAAACGGGGTAAAAAAGTAGTATGTCCGGAAAATTATTGATATTGCTGGCTGCTTTAAGCATGTTTTTTATCGGAGCCTGCGCGGCCGCTGAAAAACATAAGGAAAAGGACGGCCTGCACGGCTATGGTTATCACGGGACGCTTAATAGCGGCGGACAATGCATGGACGGCAATATCGGCAACACAGCCTGACGCAGCAGGCACATCTTCGGGAACTGCCGCACGGACGCCCAAGGCGGCGGACCCGGAAGGTAAAAATCTTTTTTTTCAGGAAGGAGGGATATAAGCCTTAAAAGCAGGGTAAAGAAGCGGGTATGCGCGAAGCGTTCCCGGACGGCATTTAATGTCCGGGGTAAATTAGAAATCAAAAAAAACCGAGGTGAAAAATGAAAAAGACATCATTTGTGCTATTTATTGCGTTTTTACTGATACTGTCAGCAGCCTTATCCTATGCATCCCCGAGCCGCAATGTCAGCTCAAAAAGACACCCCAACATAGCCGCGGCACAGAAATTAGTCCGCCAGGCTTTTGAAAAAATAAAAATTGCCCAGGATAAGAATGAATTTGACATGGACGGACACGCGCAAAAAGCAAAGGAACTGCTCGATCAGGCCAATAACGAATTAAAGCAGGCGGCTGAAGCGGCCAATGATCACCACGGCAAAAGATAAATATAAATAGCAGTCGGGACTTAAGTCCGGGCGGGATTACAGTGCAATCCCGCCCGGTCTTTTTTATAAAACAAAGCTCCATGCAGCGGCCGAATGTAATCCGGCCATCCGCCGGTTCTGCCGGATCACGGGCGGCGGAACGATATTCCGCCGCTACAAGTGCCGATATTATCCGCATAACAACCGGCCTTATTAAGCAAATTTAACTCTTGCCTGAAAGAACGGAAAGGGTTATTATTATAAATAGAAATAAGGTTAAAACCTGTCAGGAGCGCATATGAAAAAAATGATAATTTTGTTTATTGCTGTTTTAAGCGTTGTTTTATTTGCATCATGCACGGTTTATGTTGATAAACCGGATGTTTATACTTACTCCCAAAGCGCGCCTGATTTCTATGTTATGAGGATATATGACAACCGGTATGTCTTTTACAACGCTGACGAGCCCGTGGCAACCTGGATATTTAATGACGACGGGACCGTAATAAAGGAAGGCGTTGTCATAACCGGGCCTGTCAGGGTTTATTATGACTCCGGTGTCCTTTTTACCGAAGCGTACTACAGGGGCGGCATACGCGAAGGCATATACAGGAATTATTATCCCGACGGAACACTGATGATGACGGGCAATTATAACGCGGGCTTCAGGAACGGCATGTGGACATCATACGTCTCAGGCGGCGGTGTGTACGGGTCTTTCGATTTCAGCGTGCGCGGCTCCCAGGCGCCGCAGGCATTCAACCCGCAGATGGACGACAGGGCGCGCGCAGGCGTGGATATGATGGCCGTGGAAGAACATTCCGCAGGCAGGCAGGTCATATCAAGGCAATTCAACAGGAACGACGCGGCCCCCAAGAATTTTGGAAAAACATTCGGCGCCCAGGCGCCGCAGTCTGGCAATAAAACAGCGCAGGGAATTCCCCCGCAAAATAAGAATAACGGCGTACCGGTAAATCAGGGAAAAATCCAGCAGCCCCGGGCAAATACCGCGAATACGCCCGCAGTTAACACCCAGGCAGTTATAGCTCCATCCCAAAATGGCCAAATGAAAGGGAGCAAAGCGGCAGGACAGAATAAAAAAGGAAAACCCGGAGCAATAAATCCTGCTAACATGCAAATGCCCGGGCAAAACGCGGTGAATGCGGCAGCGGCCAATAAACCGGCAAATAAACAGCCAGGCAAAAAGGGCGCGATGAAAAAGCAAGGCGCGCCAAAACAGGGAATTAAGAATAATCCGGGGCCAAAACCGGTTACAGATGATAAAAAGGCAACCCCCGACATTAAAAAAAATCCGGATAAAGAAAACAGGAACCAGACCGCCCAATAAAATCCCGGGCAAAGTTTTGCTCCTGTCTTGCTAAAAATCACCGGGCCATGAAGGCCCGGTGATTTTGTGAAATAATGATTTGAACCCAACCTGCAAAAAAAACACTCTGCAAAAAAAACACTCTTGACAAATCCCAGGATTTTTAATATCATACGTCCGTAAAATATAGAGGGCAATTACGGGCTAATCATTTATTCCGGCAGCATGTTATTTTTATGCGTATTTTTGCATAATTAGCCGTTTTTTTATCCGCATGTTCATTTCATGCGGGCGGCGCCCGGAAACTTAAATAAAACAGGCGGGTACTTATGAAAAAACTGTCAGGCAGCCGCAGGGGCCAGGCGCTTACCGAATATGTACTCATCCTCTGTCTTGTTGCCATAACCTGTATTGCGGGCATAAGGATATTTTCAAGAGTTATCTGCGGATATTACTCGAATATAACCGCAGTCTATACTGTTCCAATACCTTAAAAGGAGGGGTTACATGAAAAAGTTGTTGAAGGGAAAGAAAGGGCAGGGCATGACCGAGTACATACTCATCATAGCGCTGATCGCCATCCTTGTTTTAGGCGCTGTAAAAATGTTCGGAGGCAAGGTAAAGGCGGGTTTTAACAAGGCGTCGGATAAAGTGGGAGAAGTAAATGACGGCATGTAGGGCCATATAAAAGAGATACCTTTCCCCGCGGAGCGGCCTGTCCCCTTATACACACCCATAACACGGCCGCTCCGCATCCATTTAAAAAAAAGGCGGCAATGTGAGAAAATTAAGCTCGCAAAAAGGGCAGAGCGCGGCGGAGTTTGCGGTAATACTGCCGGTTTTTATCATTACATCGCTCGGGCTGATACAGCTCGGGCTTATCTACATAAATGCAATGATGCTCAAATACACGGCATACATGACCGCGCGCGTGGCATCGGTATATGCGGAAGGGGAAATAAGGAATAATACCGCACAAAAGGCCCAGATTATAATGCGGATAATTCAGGCAACAGCGGACAAGTATGACAGTAACTTGTTTTCCAATGCCCTGGACGGGCTATTGGATACGGCCAAAGACGCTGCGGCTTCTTATATTCAGGGAGATGAACTAACTATTGAAAAGGAGGAATTTGAAAAGGCAAAAGGGGACTACATAAAGGTCACCGTCACCTATAATATGCCGCTGAAAATCCCTTTTGTTAATAAAATATTCGGGATGTTCCAGAATAAAAATGATTTGGATATATTAAACGCGAGGACAGCCGCGGCATATATGGGGCTGCCGTATTACACGCTGAGATCATCGTCGATAATGAGGGTGCAATGAGAAGGCTGATAAAAGGTAAAAAGGGGCAGGTGCTGGTTATATCAATAGCGGTAATTTTCATAATTTTCATTTTTGTCATTGCTGCGGTTGAAATAGGGAACCTGATGTATGAAAAAACCCATATTCAGAACATAGCGGATTCCGGCGCCATGGAAGGCGGGATGTGGTACGCGCGCGGCATGAACATACTCTCTCTGTCAAATAAGGTGCTTGCGATAACAGGCGTCGCGGGTTTAATAGCGGCCTTAACAGGGGTTGGAGAAGCGGGAATCGATGCTATTAAGTTTGTGCAGAAGGCGCAGGATTTGATAGCGGGAACAGGGGACATGGAAAAAAGCGGGATAAAACCCATGCCGTTATTATGCGCCGCCGCAGTTGTTTTGAATGGCTCCGATAACAAGGTCTTTTCACTGCCGCTATGCAACCTGGCGGATTTTGACCGGGGCAAATGGCTGCCTTCTTTTAATGTAAAAAGACGGTATGTAAGCGACATTGCGGACTCACAAAACGAAAGCAACGATGAAAATGGAAACAGCAGCGACAGCAATAATGATATATACTATTATACGAACGGAAAGACCGGTGAAAAAGTGTACGTGGATAAAAACAGCGTGCAATATAATCCCAATATTAAAAATAGGGCCGGCTGGAAAGACCAGATAATGACAAAAAATGACCCCATACACGGGACAAAGTTCCTAAAAAGGGAACCGGGGGATGAAAAAGGCTTTGTCCCCCTCGACATAGTTGAAAGCTCAAGGGAACATTCCATGCTTGTGGTTTCTATAAAAGGCGGCGACCGGTTAAATCCTGTTACAGGCGCGAAGTTCTTTAAAAATAAAAACGGGGAACAGATTAAACCGGCTTTTTTGGCGGGTTTTTCTTTTGTGCGCATATCCGGGGGAAAACTTGGAATATTTGAACTGGACGGGGCAAATTACGAGCCAAAACTGGAACACATAGAATTCCCAAAGATCGGAGATACACAGGGTCTTACGGATTCCATAGGCCGGGCCGCGGAACAGGCGCAAAGCAGCGGGAATATCGGCAAAATGGGGGAATATTTGAACAGCTCGATTGACATACTGAACAGCGGAATATTGCTGCATTGAGGATGAAATGAAAATAATAAAAGATAACCGGGCGCAGGCAATGACGGAATTTGTGATAATGTTGCCCATATTCATCCTTCTGCTGGCCGGGTTATGCCAGATGTCCATCCTCATGATAAGGCGCATAGAGCTTGCCATGGTGGAGCGCGAGGTCATGCGGTATCTCACCGCGGACGCTGAAGAAAAAGACAGGGACAAAACTGAGGAGTTTATAAAGGAATACGCGGGCAAGATAGGCTTGGATCGGGAGAAAATAACTTACGAGCCCCATGCCAGGCTGGGCGGCACGGATAAAGGAATGGACAAGATGGGCCTGCTTGAGAATGTGTCGGGCATAACCATTGATCTTTCATATGACGAAAAACTGACAAGGCTGTTCGCGGTCATAATGAATAAAGATACATTAACCTTAAAAACAACGTTGTCTACCGCGGCAGGCTCATGCCTGAAGTTTAAGATAGCGGAAAAAGCCAAGGAAGTATGGGGCAACGTAACAAATGGCGGCATATAATGGGTTCAATAAATATTCACAGTAGAGCGGCTGCTCGCTGCCGCTCACCAAAGGCTCTATTATTCGCGGCGGTCTTTGTTATTTTGTCCGTGTTCTCAAACGGCGCCGTATTTGATCTAAAAAGTGTTTCATCAGGTTTATTCGCGCCTGACATGACAGCCGCAAAGCAGGGAATATTATCAGCCAGGATAAACGGGGAACCTGTAAAGATAGAGTCATATACAACGGGAAAAAGCGCCGATGAGATCATGCGGTATTATGCCGATGACGCGCAGAAACACGGTTATGAACTTATAAATGGAAAAGAATTGGCGCGTCTGGGCGCCTTCCTGATAAACATGGGCATGGCTGAAAGCCCGGACAACTGGTACTACCTGTGTTACAAACTGCCCGGCGGAGATATGTCCATAATAACGGCCGGTGAGTTCGGCCGTAATACTAGAATTGTAACCGCAAAAGCAGGCAAAACAAACGGGGTCCATAGTAAGCCGGGCTTTGATGACCGTATAAGGCATTATCCCGGCCTTGAAAAAGTCCTGAGCATTGAAATTTTATCGGGGAATAACGTTATTGGTTTCGCTAATTTTTACAAAAATGAGGGCGCGGACATGTATTCCATGAAAGCATATTACGAGGATTATCTGCCGAAAAACAAGTGGACAATACAAAGGCAGTATACGGCCGCGGATACGGACATGTTCCTGATAGAAAAGAAAGGCAGGGGATATATGCTGAATATTTATCCATCGGACAATAATGAAAAATGGGTAATGGTGATGGGACAGCGATAGTTTGGCGGGAATTTAATTCCGGCAAATCCATTGACTTCAGCCGGTGGAGGGGCGTGGTTCTTGTAGGTCACCAACAGGACTCCCTCTCCCTTTATGGGAGAGGGTCAGGGAGAGGGTGAAGTAGCGGCAGGCCAGCCCGCCGGGTCACCCGCACGCAGGTTTTTGATAACGTATATATAAACGGAGGCACTATGAACAAACTGTTTGAAAAGTTTAAAACCATGAAAATGGAAAACAGGCTCTTATTGCTGGCGCTTGTATGCGGGCTTCTGGCTGCAATTACGGGTTATGCTTTTATCACCCTAAAAGAAGCGGCTCTGATGAAATCCATGGAACCTGTTAAGGTCCTCGTGGCGGCGAAGTACATAACGCCGAAAACCCAGATCAATGAGGATATGGTCAGGGAGGCGCAGATACCGGCAAAATTTGTCACCTCCGCGCATGTAAAGGATTTTAAAAAATTAAAGGGCCGTATGACCATGGTACCCTTCATAGAAGGCGAGCCCATACTTTTGAACAAGGTAAGCGAAAAAGCCGGCGAATTATCAGCCGCGGTTCCCACGGGCCTGCGGGCCGTTGCCGTCAGCGTGGATGAGGAATCAAGCGTTGGTTACATGATCAAACCGGGCGACAATGTCGACGCGTTTTTGACATACGCGCAGGGCGAGGGAAAATTGGTGCATAATGTCACGGCAATCTTCCTGCAATCGGCCCAGGTTGTGGCCGTAGGCACGGAATTCGCGGGCAGCGACGCGGCGAAAAAATACAATACCATAACGCTCGCAATAACCCCCGAGGAAGCGGAACTTCTGGTCTTTGCCGGCTCCCGCGGCAGGATATCTTTTGCCTTAAGGCCGATGGGCGAGACGATAAAAGAAAAAATAAAAGTAACGGCATTTGACGACCTGTTAAGGCAGATAAAAACAAATGAAAAAGCAGGTGAAGATGCCGTAAGGACACCGGATAAACCCGCGGATAGCGTGGAGAAAAGGGCGGAATAAGGATAAAATTAATATTAAGTTTTAATTCACGCCTAAATCCTACGAAAATGCTTGACATTTGTTTTTTTTTGTATAAGATAATAAAATATTTTGTTATAGTGTGTTGTTCATTTAATTAAATAAAACCAAAGGCTAAAATATGCTTGAAGACAAGGCGATACAGAGCAGGGTAAATGCCATAAACAGGCAGATCGCCCTGATACATGACACTAAAAGCAAAAGTATCCGGAGTATTTTTAAAAATATACCGCTGACCTCAGGCAAGAGGTTGCGCGGGCTGCTTGTTCTTCTTACTGCCGAGGCCTGCGGGGCTCGGGTCAATACGGGGCTCTTAAATATTGCGGCTTCCCTGGAAATACTTCACCACGCCACATTGATACATGACGATATTGTGGACGGCGCCGGGCATAGGCGCGGAAATACGGCTCTTAATAAGAAGATCGGCGAGACGCTGTCGGTTTTGACCGGGGACTATCTTTTTTCGGGCGCTATGGAGGCCATGCTGAAGAACAGGGACTTTGGACTGCTCGGTATGTTTGCCGGGGCCGTCAAGGATGTTTGCGAAGGCGAGATAGAAGAAGTCTTTTATAAACATAACGCGGGGATTTCATCGCATGAATGCCTGGAAATAATAAGGAAGAAAACAGCCTCGCTTATCAAGGCAAGCGTTAAATCAGGGGCCCATGCGGCCGGATGCCCGGGCAGCGACTTAAAACACCTTGAAGTTTACGGCGAGCACTTAGGCATGGCTTTTCAGATAAAAGATGATTTACTTGACATTACGTCAAAAACAAGTAAAATAGGAAAATCCGCGGGAACGGACATCCGCGAAGGAAAAGCCACGCTGCCTCTCATACTTGCCATGAAATGCGCGCCAAAGAATGAATGCAGCCGGATTAAGAAACTCTTTGAGAAAAACACGGACGGGAAAAACACGAAAAAGATAATTGATTTTATTTTCAAATACGACGGCACAGAGCTTGCCGGGCTTATGGCCCTGAGTTATTCAGGCGATGCGAAAGCCGCGCTGGATAAAACGAAACTTAAGAACGCGGTTGTAAAGGAAGTTTTAAGCGACCTGGCGGATTATGTCATAGAGCGGGAGTATTAAAGCCCGCTTGTAATGAAAATACACCTGGAGGAACGATGGCTTACGGGACATTTTTAGTATTTGTGGGATTTGCCTTTGTGTTTGTCATAGGCGGTGTGGTGGTTAACTACCTCCTCATGCCTTATAAACCAAGCAAGGGGAAATATACCACATACGAATGCGGCATAGACCCTATCGGCAGTGCGCAGATACGCTACTCCATGAGGTTTTATGTTTTTGCGCTTATGTACGTGGTATTTGCGGTTGAGGCCGTGTTCCTGCTTCCCTGGGCGGTTGTATATAAAAGAATGTCAGGGCTTATGCCTTTGATCGAGGTTCTTATATTCATATTTATACTCGTTTTAGGGCTGGCTTTCGCGTGGAAGAAAGGGGAGCTCAAATGGGATTAATGAACGGTGTTGATGAAGCCCTCATAAAAAAAATACCCGGCCTTCCTCTGGTCATGACGACCGCGGAGTGGGCGATCAATGCGGGGCGCTCCAATTCGATCTGGACCCTGACTTTCGGCCTGCGCTGCTGCGCCATGGAAATGATGGCAACGGGCGCGCCAAAATACGACTGGGCCAGGTTCGGGCTTGAAGTGCCTTCCGCCTCGCCGAGAAGGGCAGACATGATGATAGTAGCAGGTACTGTGACGAAAAAAATGGAGCCGGTCATAATAAGGTTATATGAGCAGATGGCGGAACCAAAGTATGTCATAGCCATGGGCGCCTGCGCCATATCTGGCGGGCCTTTCATATATGATTCGTATTCGGTCATAAAGGGCGCTGACAAGATAATCCCAGTGGACATATACATCCCGGGCTGCCCGCCGCGCCCCGAAGCATTGCTTGACGGCATTATAAAACTCCAGAAAAAGATCATGAAACAGAAGTTTAGGATTGTAAAATCGGCATAAGATAACCTGAGCCGATAAAGCCGGCATAAGATAATCTAACACAGCACAAAACGCTGTGTAAGATTATCTAAGGAGTATAAATGAATTTTACGGAAATTTTGGATAAATTAAAAGCAGGGCACGAAGTGCTTGAATCGAAAGAAGATCTGGGAGTGCTTAATGCCTGGGTTGCGCCAAAGAAGATCAGGGATGTTATCGGGTTCCTGAAAGACGATATGCATTTTAATCAGCTCAGTTTTGTTACGGCCGTTGACCTGCCGATAACCAATAATATCGAAGTTGTTTACAGGCTGTTCTCATATGAAACAAAAGATAACGTGGTAATAAAAGTTAAGCTTGACAGGGTAAAACCCGAGATAGAGACCATAACCGGCATATTTGCAACTGCCAACTGGCACGAACGGGAAACCGCCGAGATGTTCGGCATGAAGTTCATAAACCATCCGGACCCGAACAAGCTGCTCCTGCCGGACGGTATTGAAGCGCCGCTGCGCAAGGATTTTACATGCGCGGACATGGTGCCGCTGCCAAAGGCATAATTTTTTGAACTATTGATTGCGTAGGGGCGCCTCGCTGGGGCGCCCGCCGTGGTTGTAGAATCAAAATAAGGCCGCAGTAGTTTTATACTTAGGCAGCATGTTTGCTTTTTTTCGAATCGGCCGGCCGGTATTATAAGTAGATGGGTGCCGCCGGGTCGAAAAAAAGCAAACACGCTGCCTAAGTATTGTGGTTGTCAGGGTTTGAGGCTGAATTAAACGGCAACCGGTATGAAAGCAAAAAAAGTTGTGAAAGATCAAAAGACAAACAAAAAGGAAAAAACGGAAAACATGACGATCAAAGCGCCATTTGAACTCGAAAAGCTGTCAAACGACGAATACATACTGAACATGGGGCCGCAGCATCCGTCCACGCACGGGGTTTTGCGCATCATTTTAAAACTTGACGGCGAAGTGGTAAAAGACCTTTACGCCGACGTCGGATACATACACTCAAGCGTTGAGAAGATGTGCGAGAACAAAAAATATGAAATGATCATGCCGTATACGGACAGGCTGGATTATTTGTCCGCCGTCAATTATAACTGGGCATATGCACTGGCCGTTGAAAAGCTCATGGGTATTACCATACCGGAACGCGCTGAATACATCCGCGTCATGCTGGCCGAATTAAACAGGATCATGAGCCATCTGCTCTGGTACTCGGCTTACGGCATGGATGTCGGCGCTTTGACCCCCATTATGTACGCTTTCCGCGAGAGGGAAGAGGTAATAGATATGATAGAGGGCATGACAGGCGGAAGGCTGACGCATAACGCTTTCAGGTTCGGCGGGTTTAAGAACGACCTTCAAAAGGGTTTTATGGATTCTCTTAAGAAATTTATCGGGCACTTTAATGACAAAATAGACGAATATGAAGCCTTACTAATTAACAATGTAATCCTGACAGCCAGGACAAAAGGCGTGGGAATTTTAAGCAAAGAAACGGCCATGAGCTACGGCGTCACGGGCCCGTCGCTCAGGGGGTCTGACTGCGCAATTGACCTGAGAAAAACAGCCCCTTACTCCATATATGACAAGTTTGACTTCAAAGTATGCACGGGCAAGAACGGCGACACATGGGACCGGTTAAAGGTCAGGATGGACGAGATGAGGGAAAGCACAAAGATATTAAAGCAGGCCATGGAAGGCATACCCGCGGGCGACATCATGGCAAAAGTGCCCAAGATAATCAAACCCGCGCCCGGCGAAGTTTACACAAAAGTGGAAAGCGCCAGGGGGGAGTTCGGGGTATATATAATAAGCGACGGAACCGACAAGCCGTACAGGATAAAGTTCAGGAGCCCGTCGTTCTCGAATTTGAGCGTGCTTAAGGAAATAGCAATAGGCTCGAAGATCGCTGACGTGGTAGCGATCATGGGAAGCCTGGACCTGGTAATACCGGAGATAGACAGGTAGTTAGACCGCATAATTTGGAGTTCGGGATTCGGAGTTCGGAGTTCGGAATTATTAATACAGAACAGAGAACAGAGAACACAGAACACAGAACACAGAACAAACATTGAAGGAGCTATATGGAACTGATCAAGGAATTGTTTTACAACAGCGGCAAGCCACTGGGCGAGCTTTATACCTGGGCGCACGGCATTTGGGCCGGATGGGGCGCTCCTCCGTTCTTGCTTGACCTTATATTCCAGATCATCATAGGCGTGGCTGTGGCTTTGGTCGTGGTTTTAAACGCGCTTTGGATAATATATTATGACAGGAAATTATCCGCGCTTATGCAGATAAGGAAGGGCCCGAACAGGGTGGGGCCGCTGGGGCTTTTGCAGACCATTGCGGACACTGTGAAGCTCATGATTAAGGAAGACATCAACCCAAAGGCTATTGACGTGCTTTCCTTCTGGGTTGCGCCGCTTATCATATTTGTCCCGACCTTTGCCGTATTCCTTGTGTTGCCGTTCGGAAAAGGGCTCATACCCGCGGATTTAAATATCGGGATATTATATGTGATAGCCATAACCGGGTTGACCGTCATCGGCATACTTGCCGCGGGCTGGGGCTCAAATAACAAGTATTCACTCATCGGCGGACTGCGCTCGGCAGCGCAGATAGTATCATATGAGATACCCATGATGCTTGTCATCCTGTCGGTGGTGCTGTTGTCCGGCTCCATGAAGATGAGCGACATAGTGGCTGCGCAGGCCAATTACAAGTGGTTTGTAATACCGCAGATAATCGGTTTTATAGTATTCCTTATAGTAGGCAACGCGGAGATAAACAGGGCGCCTTTTGACCTGCCTGAGGCGGAGTCCGAGCTTGTAGCCGGGTTTAACACCGAGTACTCGGCCATGAAATTCGCTTTCTTTTATCTTGCGGAATACACGAACTTATTTTTAACATCAGCAATAGGCGCCACGCTTTTTCTGGGAGGATGGGAAGGGCCGTTCTTGCCGCCGATAGTCTGGTTCTTTATCAAGACATATTTTGTGGTAACCATACTGATGTGGATCAGGTGGACATTCCCGAGGATCAGGGTGGATCATCTCATGGAATTCTCGTGGAAATATATGCTCCCGATCGCGTTGTTGAACCTGGTTATAACGGCAATTGTAATAAAATTAGTTTAAAATTATTTTAAGGAGCTTGACTTGATAAAGTACATAGCGGATATAATTAAAGGCATCATAAGCCTTATGGAAGGGCTTATGGTAACACTCAAGCATGTTTTCAGGAAGCCCATTACTTTGCAGTATCCCGAGCAGCGGCCCGACATATCCCTGCGTTTCCGCGGCAGGCTGGTCATGCCCGTAGACCCGGCGACAACGAATAACAGGTGCACGGCATGCATGTTATGCATCAGGGCCTGTCCAAACCATTCGATCGACTGTGAGAAATTAATAGGCGAAGACGGCAAACCAAAACCAAAGGCTGTATCGTATACATATAATATGGGCAGTTGCATATACTGCAACTTGTGCGTGGAATCCTGCGCTTTCGCGGCCATCATAATGTCCGACGAATATGAAACAGGCACGGAGAATAAAGCGTCCCTGACTTTGGACCTTGTGGCGGAAAAGTATGAGCTGAAGGGTAAAAAAGTTGCGTGGTGGACAAGCAAGTTTAAAACGGAAGAATAGAACAAGGAGAAGCAAATGGTTGAACTGATACTTTTTTACGCGTTTGCGGGAGTTATCATATTTTCCGCCATGCTTATGGTATTATCGCGGAATATTTTCCACAGCGCCTTATTTTTGGCCGTTACCCTGCTCGGCGTCGCGGCTTTATTTGCCATGATGGGTTCGTTTTTCATCGCCGGCATACAGGTGCTGTTATACATTGGCGCGGTTGTAGTGCTTACCATATTTGTCATCAATCTTACCAAACAGGTCATAGGACAGGATGCGCCGCAGGTTAATGAACATGTTATCCCGGCGATAATCACATCGCTTCTTGCCGCGTGCCTTATAATACTTGCCGTGCTTAAAACCGACTGGGGTACCAGGATAGCCCAGAGCGTGGCCCAGACAGAACTTACCGATAACACCGCGCTCATAGGCAGGCAGCTTCTTACAAATTTTGTAATACCTTTTGAAGTTGTTTCAGTGCTGCTCCTTGCCGCCTTGATAGGCGCGATAGCAATAGTCTCCAGGGATAAGGAGGCTGAAAAATGATAACACTTGCGCACTATATAATACTCGGCGCGATACTCTTTGCCATAGGGATATTCGGCGTGATAACCCGCAGGAACGCGATAGGTATTTTAATGTCTTTGGAACTTATATTCAACGCGGTCAATATCAATATGGTGGCTTTTTCCAGGTTCCTAACGCCCGAAGGCGCGTACGGCGAGTTGTTCACCATATTCATAATCACGGTGGCGGCGGCAGAGTCGGTTCTCGGGCTGGCAATAATACTTGCGATTTACAGGAAGAGACAGGTATTGAATGCGGATGAGATGAATTTGATGAAGTGGTAACCCTGTAGGGGCGGACCTATGTGTCCGCCCGCTGTAGGATCTTTGGATCATGGGTCTGTACAAACAGGCCGCGGGATCTAATATCGCGGGGAACAGATAAGTTTTAAACATTAAATTATCGATGGAGGACGTTTTGGACACGATCAGCATGTTAGGGCTTATTACGGCGGCTTTGCCGATTTTGGCTTTCATTATCATAGTTGCGTTCACAAAAAAATACAGATTGACCAGTGCGTTGGTGTCTATAACAGCGGTTGCTATATCATTCTCCTTATCATGCTACATGCTTTACCAGCAGATAATCGCTCCGGGGCTTCATTCTTTTAATATCCCCTGGATGTACATAGGCTCGCTTGAACTGAACATGGGCGTCATGATAAACCAGCTGACCACCATCATGCTTTTTGTGGTGACCCTGGTCAGCATGCTTGTGCAGATATATTCCATGGGTTACATGCACGATGACGAAGGTTTTTCAAAGTTCTTTTCTTTCCTGTCCTTATTCACCTTTTCCATGCTCGGCATAGTCATATCCAACAACCTCATGCAGATCTACATATTCTGGGAATTAGTCGGGGTGTGTTCATATCTTTTGATCGGTTTCTGGTATACAAAACCCGAAGCCTCGGACGCTGCAAAAAAAGCTTTTATCGTGAACAGGGTGGGGGACTTCGGTTTCCTTCTCGGCATACTGCTTTTGACTTTCAGGGCAGGCACATTTGACTTCATAAAAGTAATAGCGTTTGTCCAGTCAGGCGCCATAGAGCCGGGCATGATGACCATAATAGCGCTGCTTTTATTCTGCGGCGCCGTGGGAAAGTCGGCCCAGTTCCCGCTGCATGTGTGGCTGCCCGATGCCATGGAAGGCCCGACGCCGGTCTCGGCGCTCATACACGCGGCAACCATGGTGGCTGCCGGCGTATTCATGGTGGCGAGATTATATGCGATATTTTCCATGTCACAGGACGCCATGCACGTCATCGCGTACATCGGCGGATTCACGTCCATATTCGCCGCAACCATCGCGCTTGTGCAAAAGGACATAAAAAGGATACTGGCGTTCTCCACGCTGTCACAGCTCGGCTATATGATACTTGCGCTGGGCGCGGGCGGATATACCGCGGGCATGTTCCACCTGACAACGCATGCTTTCTTTAAGGCGCTGTTGTTCCTGGGTGCGGGTTCGGTCATACACGCTGTCCACACAAATGATATCTGGCAGACAGGCGGCCTTCACAAGAAAATGCCGATAACATCTATCACCATGCTGATAGCGACGCTCGCGATCGCGGGTATATTTCCCCTGGCAGGATTCTGGTCCAAAGACGAGATACTGGTCACGCTTCATGATTCGGGAAACACGCTCCTGTATTATACGGCGATAATTACGGCTTTCATGACTGCCTTTTACATGTTCAGGCTTTATATAGTGACGTTCCTGGGAGAGCAGGGCCATCACTCGGAGCACGCGCACGAGTCGCCGCTTACCATGACCATACCGCTGATGATACTCGCGGTATTTTCCATATTCGCGGGCCTGGTCGGCATACCAGGCCAGGAGATCAATATATCAAAGTTCATCTTTTTTTCCGAATCCGCGGGGAGCCATGCTGAAAGCATGAATATGGGAATCGCGGTTACGTCTTCCATAGTGGCCCTAAGCGGCATAGCGCTTGCTTTCATAGTTTACTTCTTCAAATTCATCAAGGCCGAATCCTTAAAGAAAATATCAGGGCCGATTTACACTTTGCTTGAGAATAAGTACTACATAGACGAGATCTACATGTTTTTCATAAAAAATGTTTTCTTTGTCATAACAGAGGCGCTCAAGTGGTTTGACAGGAACGTAGTCGACGGCGCGGTCAACCTGGTTGCGTTCCTGACCAGGTGGGGCGGGAACAAGCTCAGGCGCACGACTACGGGCAGCGTGCAGACATACGCGCTTGTGATATTTTCAGGCATGATAATAGCCATCATAGCATTCGCGATATATGATCCCGAAGCGCTGAAGTTACTTGGGAGGCCATAATGGGAATTGCAATCGCACAGGTTTTTAACCAGATACCCATACTGACCATCATATACATGATGCCCCTGATCGCGGTCATATCCATGTTCCTCATACCCGGCACAAACCAGAAAGCCGTGAAGGTCGTATCGCTTGTATTTTCTGTCATATCATTTATCCTCGCTTTGATGCTGTTTTTTGCCTATGATTTCAATAAAGGCGGCATGCAGTTCGTGGAGCACCACATATGGGCGGCCCAGCTCGGCATAAACTACTTCATGGGCGTCAACGGCATAAACGTCGTGCTCGTCCTTTTGACCGGCATCATAATCACGGCGGGCATACTCGCGTCGTGGGACGTGAATAACAGGCCAAAGGAATTTTTCATACTTCTCCTTACTTTAACCACCGGGGTTTTCGGCGTGTTCATGACCTATAATCTGTTCCTGTTCTTTTTGTTCTACGAGATAGCGGTGCTTCCCATGTACCTTTTGATCGGCATATGGGGCACGGGTCCCAAGGAATATTCGGCCATGAAGCTTACCTTATACCTCATGGTGGGAAGCGCGCTCATACTCGCGGGCATACTCGGGATCTATTTCGCGTCGGGCATGCACACCTTTGATTTTGACGTCCTGGAAAAAGTCGCTTTTGACAGGAATTTCCAGATCATATTCTTCCCGATATTGTTCGTGGGCTTCGGCATACTTGCGGCGCTCTGGCCCTTCCATACATGGTCGCCCGACGGGCACGCGTCCGCTCCAACTGCAGTATCCATGCTCCATGCGGGAGTGCTCATGAAGCTCGGCGCTTACGGCTGTCTGGTTGTCGCGGTGTGGCTGCTGCCTGAAGGCGCGAAATTCTGGTTCCCGACAATTGCCATACTCACGCTGGTAAACATAGTTTACGGTTCCCTCGCCGCGGTCGCGCAGAGGGATTTAAAATTCATAGTGGCGTACTCATCTGTCTCGCACATGGGCATAGTATTGCTCGGTATCGCGTCGGGCAACTCGATCGCTTTCTCGGGCGCCGTGCTCCAGATGTTCTCGCACGGGATCATGACCGGCCTTTTCTTCGGCCTGGTTGGCATGACATACGGCCGTACACATACGAGGATAATCACGGAAATGCGCGGGCTCGCCAAAAACATGCCCGTGCTTGCGGTGTTCTTCGTTCTTACAGGACTTTGTTCGCTCGGCCTTCCGGGGTTTTCCGGTTTTGTAGCCGAGATAACCGTTTTCCTCGGCGCATTTAAGGCTTTCCCCATACTCGCCATCATAGCGATCACGGGCATAGTATTCACGGCCTTTTATGTGCTGCGCGTGGTCCAGATAGTTTTCTTCGGACCAAAGGACCCGCATTTTGACAATTTAAAGGACGCCAATAAGATAGAGATAACCGCGCTTGCCTTGCTCATGTTTTTCATCATAGCCGTGGGCGTGTACCCGTTCTACATGATGAAAGTCATTCATTCGTCGGTACTGCCGATTGCGTTAAAATTAGGGGGTATGTAATTTGGATATGACCTTGCTTGTCAATGAGTTCCTTATCACCGGTATCATAGTCCTTTTGTTGCTCCTTGATTTTATGATAAAGGATAAAAAAGAAATAATAGGTGTTGTTTTTTCAGCGCTCATGTTCGGCATGATGCTGTTTGTCATGTTCTTCAACAGGAAGGGAATATTGCTTGGCGGCGCCTTTGTAGCGGACGGTATTGCCTGGTTCTCGAAGATAATCATACTTGCCGCGGCATTCCTGACCGGGCTTATGTCCGTCAATACAATAAAAGTAAGCAAAAAATACACTGCCGCGTATTACATACTCCTGGCCTGTTCCACGCTCGGCCTTATGTTCCTGGTATCTTCAAAAGAACTTATTACTTTGTACGTGGGGCTTGAACTCGCGACGATCAGTTTATACGCGTTAAGCGCCATATATAAGAATGACGACCTGTCGCTCGAGGCGGGCATCAAATACATTATCCTGGGCGCCGTATCATCGGGGATATTATTATACGGTTTAAGCCTTATATACGGCGTGACGAGGACCACTTATCTGGACGGCATAATGAATTATGCCTCGACAGGGCTGATAAATCCGGTATTTATCATGGCGCTTATCATGACATTGCTCGGTGTGGGTTTCAAGCTTTCCATGGTGCCCATGCACGTATGGACGCCCGACGTTTACCAGGGCGCGCCAACCCCTGTCACGGCATTCATATCAGTGGCATCCAAAGCCGCGGGTTTTGTATTCGCGTTAAGGCTGTTCGCGTACATGTTCATCAGGCTGGATTATGTATGGGTTCCGATACTTTCCATAATAGCGTTTTTGACCATGACCATAGGGAACCTGATGGCCATACCGCAGAAGAACGTAAAAAGGCTGCTTGCGTACTCCACGATTTCCCAGGCAGGCTACATACTCGTGGGTTTTGTGGGCGCCTCTGTCATAGGCATCAGCTCGGTAATGTTCTATCTGCTCGCGTATACCATCACGAACATCGCGGCCTTTGCCGTGGTTGCGGCATTTGCAAAGTCAACAGGCTCGGAAGAACTGGATGACTACGCCGGGCTCGCGCAGAAAGAGCCTTTGCTTGCGCTTATATTCATGTTCGCGTTATTGTCGCTTGCGGGCATACCGCCGCTCGCGGGATTTGTGGGGAAATTCTTTTTGTTCTACGCTGCCATGCAAAGGGGTTATGTCTGGCTTGTAGTCGCGGGAGCTTTAAACAGCACAGTGTCATTGTACTATTATCTGCTTGTGCTCAGGCAGATGTACCTGACAGACAGGAAAAAAGAGCTCCCAAAAGTTGTAATGCCGCTGGGTATCAAGCTTACGCTTTTGATAACTATGATAGCCATATTTGTCCTGGGACTCATGCCCGGACCTGTGCTGGATATGACGACGGAAATAGCCCAGAAACTATTCCTGAAATAATCAAATCACAACCCTACAAAATAATTGACAATTGCAAATACATCTGCTATATAATCTATATATGACATTACAAAACCTACTGCAATGTGTTGGCCAAATTCAGGGTGCATTAATAACCTGTAAATCCAACAGTACATACATTTACCAAAAAATATAACATCTGGTCAAATATAATGCAGTTTAATGTATTGTGGTGTGTTACTGTAGAATATGTTGCAGTATTTTATATTAATTTAAAATAATTTGCAATTTTAGAATTGACTTAAACGCTAAAAACGCTTAAAATGTAAATATAAGAAAAATCAATAAAACCGGTTTTATTGAAAAACTGATTTTTCAACTTTTCGGAGTGGCATTACTTGGAAAACATCAAAAATAGAAAAATTGAAGCTTTAATCAAGAGCGGCTGCGAACCTACGGGCAAATACTATACGGTTCTGTCAGGCCTGAACAAAGGCAAAAAATTCCCGATTTACGCGACAAAAGGCGATATTGGGGAATGGTTTATAATGATATGGAAGATAAGTTAGAGCTGGTTTACAAGATGCCTTTTCCTTATAAAGGTAATAAGGACGGAGAAAGCAAGGGCGTAAATTCCTGAACATAATAAAAATTATCCTGAGGGAGAACACGTGCTTAAAAGAAACGCGTTAATAATATTTTTTACCATCCTGATCATTCCTTTCATATATCCGGCTGTCACTAGCGTTACGATGAACCTAACGGCTGCAAATACTTTATACCCTGTCGATACAAACAAACTTGTTTTCAGGTTTGACATTTTAGGGACGGCAGATACACTTAATTCACTTGAAGTGCAAAATAATTCAACTGCAGACCAGCCTGCTGATATTTCCAGTGTGAAAGCCTGGTATCAGCCGGCAGGCGGCGTTTTTGATCCGGGTAATGCGGTTTATGTGGGGACTTTGGCGCAGTCAGCTTCAAAAGACTGGATAAATCCGTCTTTAAATCAGCCGGTTGTTAACGGAAGTTCGATTTATATAACTGTGGATATGGCCGTAACTCCGACAGACGGACATCAATGTAAATTCAAAATAGCCAAAAGTTTTATTACGTTTTCCTCCGGGGGACCGTTCCCGACGGCTATCATGCAAAACACCGCTTTCCAGACAATTTCAAACCCGGGTTATTTGCTTGTATCTATGACAGACAAAATGCCCGCAAAGGCCGATGCGGGGCAAACAGGTGTTTACTCCGCGCAAATGACGTTCTATAACTCAACCATAGGCACGAGTACGAATATAACGTCCGTGAATATGCAGTCGGTTAACTATGCAGGCGGCATACCCATGAACGGTTCGCTCGCGAGGATAACAATAAAGGACGCGGGAACTACATACGCGAATTTCACGCCAATCTTGGTCTCAAATACCGCGAACGTGCCTTTAACCACGGCGCTGACGATCCCGCCCAACGGAGTTTCAAAAACAGTGGACGTTTATGTGGACCTTTTGAATACAATAAATACATATGACATAGGCATAAGGATACCCCAGGGTCAGGACATCTTAAATTCCGCCGGATATACGGTGATAGCGTATACTGGATCCGGTTTTCCGTTCGCGACATCGCGCGCAGTAATTTCCCAGGCAACAAATACCGTGAACGCTTCGTATACCACGCTTATGCCCGCAAACGTTACAAAAGGCCAGGCAAACATAAAGCCTTTTGTCCTCAGGTTCACCCACCCGCAGTCGATAACCACTTACGCCGACTGCGTTATAAAGGGAATTACTATAACCGCAATGGCAATTGACGGCGCAAACGCGAACAGCATGTTCTCGGGCATGAGGATATCGGACGGGGGGACAATATTTTCAGGCACTCCGGTTTTCAGCAGTTCTTCAGGGCTCGCGTGGGTTCCGTTCGCGCAGAACCTGACCATAACCGCGAATACATATAAGGAAGTGACCGTGCTCGCGGATATTAAACTGAGCATAACAAGCGCGAGTTTTTACATGAGCCTGTCAAAGTCAGCCGATGTCTGGGCGACTGATGGCAGTTCTGGAAATACGATCGCAATTTCCATGGCAACATCGCTTACAAGCACTACGGCCGTGATACAAAACCCGATAACCGACGCGGGCGTGCATCATACCAATAGAATGCCAGCCTCGGCCGCAAAAGCGCAAACCTGGGTTTATGCCTCGGATTTTGTTTTCACGCATCCGGATTCATCAGGCAATGCAGCCATAGAAATAAAAGGGATAACGTTAAATGTGGAAGACTACTATGGCACGGGCATAGCGCCGAGCACCATACTGTCAAAAATAACAGTGCTTGACGCTTCAAATAACACCCTGCTGTCATACAGCGCCATACCGTCAACAGGCAGCCAGGTTTTCCTTAATTTTGCGCCAAGCCTTGTGATACAGCCGTCCAATTCAGCCGCGATAAAAGTTTATATGGACATTTCCGCAGGCAGCCTTACAGGCAGTTATGTAAAGTTTAACTTAAATGCGGCATCGTACGTGAATGCGGTGGATTTCAATACCAAACTGTCCGTGACCGTGCTTAATGACAGCGGGGATTTCTTTGCCATGAAGACGACTGCGGCGCAGATAGTGGACGCGGCCGTGGACGTAAAGGTAAAGCACACGGATATTATGCCCCCGGCTGTCAATGCGGGGCAGGCGAACGCGGGGGCCATGCTCCTGTATTTCCTGAACAACACAAGCGGCATGGCTTCTGTAAATAATATAAGGTTCAGGTTCACGGATAATGCAGGCACGACTATACCTGCAAACAGCGTCATCAATAACGTCAGGATAGACACGCTGGGAAATACCGCGCTTTCTTACGCTGATGTTTCAGTTAATACCACTGCCGCCACACTGGACCTCGCGCTTGCTTCGCCAATACTGTTAAATACCGGCGCGGCAAATGCCGTGACTGTCACGGTGAGGTTCTCCATAGCCAATCCCGCGACAAAAAACTTTTTCAGGGTCAGCGTCCTGACCGCGGCAAGCATAACCGCGAAAGATTATAACCTGGGCAGCGCCATTCCCGCGATCGCGTTAAATGACGCGTTCCCTATGAACAGCGGCATAACAAATATCCAGGCGCGCGCGCTTACTCTTACCGTGTCGCACACAACCGGCGCCGCAGGGCCGGTCAACAAAGGCGACCCGGGCATACAGATGATGGACATCGCGTTCGAGAACCCGGGCAATTCGCTAAACTCCTCCGTCGTGATAACCGGTATAACTCTCACGGCCGAGAACGGAAGCGGGGTTATCAGCGCAAATACCGTGTTCTCGCGCCTGACAATATTCCAGCAGGGTAACCCGGCCAATGTTTACGGACAGATATCATCCATAGGCACATCGCAGTTCTTATACTGTAATTTCACAAACCCGCTGGTAGTGACGCCGTCAGCGTCGCCTGGCAACGTGACACTGACTGTCTCGGCTGATATTTCATCGTCAGCCTCGCAAACACAGTTCAGGCTTAATCTTAGCGCCGCCCAATATGTGGCGGCCATAGACTCAAACCAGGGGATGTATGTCACTGTAACTGCAAAAGCGCCGGATGTGTTCCCGGATATGAGGTCAAACCTTATAAACCTGCAGGCAGGCACAAAAATAACAGTGATCCATACGAACACCATGCCCGCAACGGTAACCAACGGCCAGACTGGGGTCATGCCTTTTACTTTTCAGTTCGCGAATTCCACGGCAAGCACAATTTCCATAAATGGGATCACCATTACCGTGGAGAACCAGTCGGGCGCGGGAATTATTCCGTATTCGATACTGCAAAAAATATCACTTATAGACGACAAAGGCAACACGGATTATTCGACAACTTCCATACCGTCGTCGGGCAGCACGATTTACCTGCCTTTTTCATCAGCTCTAAACGTGGGCCCATCGGCGTCTGATGTGGTTTCGGTCTTTGTCGATATCGCGAACAACACATACACATCCATATTTGCGCTTGACCTGTCCCGGACCGCGGACGTGCAGTGGCTGCCGATCACGGCGAATGTGCAGGCGGATGCGTCCGACTCTTTCCCCATGAAGTCGGGCGCAACAATTGTGCAGTTAAAGCCTTTGCAGGGGCAGATATCGCATAACGACGTGATACCGACCACCGTGTCAACCGGTGAAAGCGACATATTCGCCGAGATACTGAACCTTAACAACCCGAACGTGACAGGCACGGCTGATATAATGCTCACCGGCATTACCATAACGGTCGAGGACGATACGAACACGGTCATTGACCCTACAAAAGCATTAAAGAGCATAATGATAAAGGACAATACGACTGTATACAGCCTTTTTACGGCAATGCCGTCCGTTGCAGCGCCGTTTTACCTGCCGTTTTCCGTTCCCATACACATAAGCGTGTCGCAGACCGTGAGCGCCAGCCTTTATGTCAACATAGTCGATTCTTTGCAGACGGGCTCGTTCAGGATAAACATCAAGATCAACAGCGACGTAAAGTTTTCCGACGCGAACTCCGGCAATGTCATTCCGGCAGTTCCCATGAACGGCGACAGCTTTCCCATGACAACCTCGACTGTCATAATACAGCAGGCCGTGCCGTGGTGCGAAGTGTCGCATAACGACATAATCCCCGCATCGGTAAACAAAGGGCAATCCGGGGTAAACCTGCTCCAGCTGAATTTCCACAACCCGGGAGGCGCCTCAGGCGCGAACATGGCAATAACAAGGCTCGGGCTTTATGTGCAGGACGCTTTAAATAAAGGGCAGACAGCAAAGAACGCGCTTTCCAGCGTGTATATAAAGGACGGCGCAGGTACGGTTTACGCGATAATATCCGCTGTCCCGGACAACAGCGATTTTATATCCATAGGCCTGACCACGCCGATAAATATCCAGCCTGGCGCCGTAAAACAAATATTTGTGACAGGGGACATAAACCCGTCAGCGCTCGCCACAGGGTTTAAAATAGACCTGAATAAAAATACCGACATTATAGCAAGGGACGCGAACAGTTACAGTATTTTAAATGTGCAGGTTTATTCAGGCGACAGTTTCCCTGATATGAGGTCGTCGTACACAGGCATACAGACCGAAACAACGGCTTTAAACCTGTCCGGCGGGAGCCTAATGCCTGGTACGGTCAATAAAGCACAGGCAAATGTGCCTGTTTTATTCCTGAATTTTACCAATCCCAACCCGGTGGGATATTCAACGGCAGAAATTACCGGCATTACAATAACAGTTGAGGATAGTCTCGGCGCGGGCATCACACCGTCGTCGGTAATATCGCAGTTAAAAGCCACGAACGGGGGCGCGACCACGTACGGCACGAACACGTCTGTGCCGGCTTCGGGTTCGCAGGTCTATATACCCTTTACAACCACACTGCCTTTGCCTGCCGGGACATCTGCAGGTGTTACCATTTACGCGGATATAGCCGCGCTGACACCGGCCCTGTACCTGCAGCTTGACCTGAAACAGGCGGCGGACATAACGGCTTACGACACGAACAGCGCGGATAAAATATCATCCATAGCGGCCGCGTTCCCGCTGCGCTCAAATTACGCGGTTATTTTTTCCACTCCCGGCATTAAGGTCCTTCATGCGGACAGCGCGCCTCCTGTTATCTCGACAAGCCAGGCAGCCAGCCAGGCCATGTACCTTAAATTTACGAATATCGGTTCTTTTACCTCAAATGTCACGGGTATTACAGTTACTGTAAAGAACCAGGGCGGAACTGATTCGAATGCTCAGGCGCTCCTGTCCGCGCTTTATTATGTGGATGCTTCGGCAAATACCAGGGCCGCAGCTGTGCCCGTAGCCGGCGCGAATGTTTATCTTGACCTGTCATCGTGGCCGATAGCCATACTGCCGCAGTCATATTCCGAAGGTTACATTTATTTTGACGCGGCTCCGGCCACGTTCAATGCGGTCTTTTATTTAAGCATAGCAGCGCCGTCCGGCGTGTCCGCGTCAGCGGCTGTTTCCGCGGATGCAGGCGATTCTTTCCCCATGAATACAAAAAATATAAACATGCAAAGGCAGACCAATTCGATCCAGGTTTCGTCTAAGGACACGATGCCGCCCGCGGTTTCCACGGGCCAGCCCGGCGTTTATGTCATGACGCTGACGCTTGAGAACACGAACCCGGCAGGATATTCAGCCGCGCTCGTGACAGGCATAAGCCTTACTGTCAAAGATTCATCAGGGAATACCCAACCGGCTTCTTCCGCACTGTCGGGATTCACGATAACCGACGGAACAAATACTTACCTCCATGTCACATCCACGGGAACGTCGCAATTCCTAAATTGCACATTCAGCCAGCCTCTTACACTGTCAGCGGCGTCCGCAGTGACTATTTCCTGTGTTGCGGATATAACAGGGAACACCGTAAATCCCGCGCAGAGCTTCAAGTTTTCCCTTGCCCAGGGCGGTTTATCCGGCAGTGATTACAACAGCGTAAATAACGGGATAACATTTACGGCAAAGGCTTCATATGCGTTCCCCATGGATTCATCGGCTACCATAATCCAGCGCAGCGCAAACCTGCTTACTGTCGGCTCAACAAGCGTGATGCAGGCGGTAGTATCTACCGACCAGTTGAATGTGCCCGCATTAAACCTTGTTTTGACCGACTCGGGAAATACCAGGACGGCAAGTATCATGCTGACCCGGCTTTATTTGTATATAGACGACAGTACAAACAACCTGCCTGCGGACATTATAAAAGGCATCAGGATAACAAGCCAGGACGGCACGGCTGTTTATGGCGAAACGCTTTCTTTTTCCGGCAATAAAATAACAGTGAACCTTACGTCGCCCATAGTAGTGTCGACTGCGGGAGCTGTCACCGCAACAGTCAGGGTTGACATCGCGTCCGCTTATGCGGGCAATAATTTCAGGGTCGTTCTGAATTCCGTCTCGGATATGTATGCCGTTGACGCGAACAGCTTCCAACCTGTCGGCACGGCCGCGTCAACAGGATACATTTTCCCCATGCAGTCCAACGCGGCAAATATACAGGACAAAGCCGCGGGCGTGAGCCTTGATTCATTTATCCCGCTTGCGCCCGCCGGGGTGACAAAAGGGCAGACGAGGGTCCCGCTTTTTGCTTTCAGGCTGATGAACACAGCTTTGGCAGGTACGGCAAATGCCCTGCTCACAGCCGTGACCATCAGCGTGAAAGACGCTTTAAACAGCGATATGTCCGCTAATTCCGCTTTCCAGCAGTTGTATCTGATAGACGGCGCGTCAAATACGCTCTCTACGGCATCCGCGACAGTAAATAATTTTGTGCCCATGATATTGACGGCAACTGCCGGACTTGCGGGTTCATCATACATATATGTCACCGTATTTGCAGACATACCCGGAACTGCCCAGGCTTCAGTGTTCAAAGCCGTACTTCAGTCTGCGTCCATGGTATCGGTCAAGGATGTAAATTCCGCGTATGAGGTGACAAAAACAGTTTCCCCGGCAATGCCGTGGGACAGCGGCACAGCGGGCATATTTAACGCGCCCGCGACCGACCTTTATGTCTGGCACAACAGCATGCTGCCGACGCAGGTGGGCAAGGGCCAGTCAAAAGTCATGGCCATGGGGCTGTCCATGTTCAATCCCGGCGCGCAGGGCACGGCGGAGGTTATGTTCAACGGCGTTTCCATGACAGCCTATGACAGCTTAGGCAACACGCTTGCGCCGAATTCGGTATTCAGTTTTGTCGAGCTCACTGACCTTACAGGAACTTATTTCTACGGAGGGGTGACTGCATCCGCGCTTTCAACGCAGGCGCCCATGTATATAGCGGCTTCAGCACCGATCCCCGTGCCTGCGTCAAATACGTACACTGCTTACATAAAGGTGAAGATAGCATCTTCCGCCGCTCCCGGTAATCCTGTTAAACTGGTTATAGGCGGCACAACCTTTATGAACATAAACAATAACCCGTTGGGATATGTGACGGTAACCGCTGTAAATTCCGACAATTTTCCGATGGAAACAAGCCTTGCCACCATAATATCGAGCCTTAATATAATAGCGGTCGGGCACGAGGGTCTCATGCCGGTATCCGCGGTAAAAGGGCAGGCCAATGTCCATGCCATGAAAATAAATTTCACCAATCAAAGCGGTGTTGATATGCAGGTTACAGGTATAACACTGACGGTAAGCGACCGCAGCGGAGATACAATAAGCGCATCTTCCGTGCTTTCCGCTGTCAGGATAGCGGACACGGCGGGTAATATAATATACGGAAGCGTCGTGCCCGGGGCGCAGGACAGCGTTTATGTGGACATTTCCGCGTCTGTCCCGCCGTTTAACCTCGCGCCATTTATTATCACCGGTTTTATGGTTTCCGTTGATATAGCGCCTGCCGCTGCCGCGCCTTTTTATCTTGAACTCAAAAGCGGTTTAGCTGTGGCAACCGATCAGCCGTCTTCTATACAGGCGGCATCCGGGGATTATTTCGGCAATATGAAGTCCGGGGTAGTTTCCCTGCAGCTGCCTGTGCTTACAAATGAGTCGTATCATAATTTCCCGAACCCGTTCAACCCTGATAAAGAACCGACGCATATCGAATTTTATTTAAAAAATAGTTCGGAAGTGTCCGCCAGGATACTGACTCTCGACGGCATGCCTGTCAGGCTCATCCTGGACAGCGCCGTGAAAGCAGCGGGGCTTCACAATGAAGATACCTGGGCCGGGTTGAATGACATGAACGGCAAGGTGAGGTCCGGCGTGTATTTATGCGTGCTGGAAGTAAAGGACCAGGTTACAGGAGGGAAAACAAAGCTGGTGAAAAAGATAGTGGTGATTAGATGAATTCAAAATTCAAAATTCAAAATTCAAAATTGGGACACGCGCAAAAACACGGGGCGTCTTTTAGCTCCCGGTTATTAGCACCGGCCATGCTGGCTATCCTCCTGCCGGCCGCATTATCAGCCGCGTCCGGCAACTATGGCACTGACAGTATTTTTACGATCGGCAGCGGGTCCAGGGCTTTATCCATGGGGGGCGCGTTTACGGCTTTGGCTGACGATTCGTCCGCGGTTTACTGGAACCCGGCGGGGCTGGCAAATATGGGAAGGCAGCAGGCTTCATTCCTGTACTACCAGCTTTATGAAGGCACGCTGTATAATTCCATAACTTACGGCCAGCCCATACTTGATTTTGGGTCGATAGGGCTGGGGGTTTACAGGGTGTTCACGGGCAGTATAGACACCTATGATTCGGCCGATGTCAAAGTCGGCCAGATGCAGTTTGAGGAATACAAAGCCACGGTTTCATACGCAAAAAAACTAAGCGATTCTTTCATGATAGGTTTTAATTTAAACGGGCTGAATATGTCAACCACGGGTTTGAACGCGACGGGTTTCGGCGGGGACATAGGCGTGCTCTATGAGCCTTTTGATTTTTTAAACCTGGGCGGGGTTGTCCACAACCTGATGCAGCCGGCCATGACGCTGAAAACAGCGCAGGAGCAGATACCAGCGTCTTATACGGCAGGCATGCTGCTGAAACTGTATTTTGACAAAGTAAAATTCAACCTGGCGTTCGACGCGACAAAGGGAGCCGAGTCGGGAGTTGTATTAAGGGCCGGAGTTGAAGCCGGGTTTTTCAATGTCCTAAAGCTCCGGGCCGGATATAACGATTCTGAAATAGATTTCGGCGGGGGACTCACGCTGTTTGGCGCGACATTCGACTACGCCTACAGGATGAACCAGTACCTGGGCGGGCTGTCGCGGTTTACGCTCTCATATGATTTCGGCATGTCGCTTGACGAGCAGAAAATCCAGAGGGAGAACGCGTTAAAAGAACAGGTAAAGCAGCTTGTGGAGAAGGAATTCAGGAAAAAAGAGCTGGATAAGGCAAAAGCTTATTTTGACAACGCATTCCGGCTTTACAAGGACAATAAGTTCCAGGATGCCATGGATGAGGCTGATAAGGCGCTCGAATGGGCAAAGGATTACAGCGACGCGAAAAAACTTAAGGAACTCATAGGCAGAAAGCTGATAGCGGTTTATTATGACAGCGCCCTTAAGTCCTACATGAAAAGCGACCTTATATCCGCTCTTGAGGGTTTTAAGAACGTTTACGCCCTTGATAAGGCGTACAAGGAAGCAAAAGACTATATAGACAGGATAAACCTGAAACTTGAAATGAAAAGCGGGGCCAGGGACCTGTTCACGAAGGGTGTTGAATCATATGTCAATAAGCAGTATGATGATGCCATGGACTTTTTCAACAGGGCGCTGTCCATAGAGCCGGGCAATAAGATCATAAGGACATACATAAACAAAACAAGCGCCCAGATGAGAAAAGCGGGCGGCGGCAGAACCCTGACCGACGAACAGGCGCAGCAGGTTAAAAAACTGTATTACGCGGGCCTTAAAATGTACACTGCCGGGGACCTAAAAGGCGCGGTGAAATCATGGAAGGACGCGATAGAGATAAACCCCGACGACATAAAACTTTTGAAGTCGATCGATAAGGCCCAGGCGGAACTTACCGAACTTCAAAAGAGGGGCATAAAATAAGCCGGCAAAGCATGCCGACAGAGGATTGTTATTGCAATGACGATTTGTACGGATAAACAATATAAAGCCAGGTTTTTTTGACAGTATCATCCAAGGAGGATATATAATGGAAATAAAGAAGAAGAAAAAAGATTCGGTTGAATATTCCATGGAGATCCCGAGGCATGACAAGTACTTTTTCCTGGTAAGAAAATTCCCGGAAAATATCCTGGGCGTGGAAAAGATACTTGAAAAGGAAAAAGAACAGATAATAATGGCCGTAAATGAAGCCTGCGACAAGCTTATCAGGACCAATGCGGGTAAATTCAAAGACGTTAAGATAGCCATAAAGGCCAAAATATCGTTAAAAAAGATCGTTATAACCTTAAGCCACAAGGGCAAGACCGTGCTCGCGGGTTATTTAAAGGATTATAACGAGGAGAAGGTGGTTGTGGAGTCGGTTAAGTCAAGGATAGGGGACTATCTTATCGAAACCAGTGCCGATGAAGTGAGTTTTACGTCGTCGAAAAAGAAGGGGCATCAGGTAAAAATCGTGAAATACAGGGGCAGGGAATAATGGCAAAAAAATATACGAGCATCAAATGGGAGATAACTTTCTTCATAGTCGCGCTTTTAGTGGTGGTTATCGGGTCCTTAAGTTATTTCGTGCTTGATTCGCAGAAAAATTCGCTCACAACAGAGGTAAAGCTCAGGGGTTTGAGCATAGCCAGGAACCTTTCGAACAATGTGGCTGATTTTATCCTGACCGATGACGAACTCGCGTCAGCAAGGCTGTTATCCGACGCCATGAATAACAAGGGCGTCAGGTACGCCGAGGTGGTCGGGGCCGACAATAAAGTCAAGGCGCATAATGATCTTGGGGTAATAGGGACCGTATATGCGGAACCCGGGGACTCAGAAGAGATAGAAGCGGCCCCATACCGGATAATCATGATACATGATAAAACAGCCGGAAAAATAATGGATTTTTCCGCCCCCGTAATAGCAAAAGGTAAATTAAAACTTGGCACAGTGCACGTGGGCATGTCTTATTCAATAGTAGAGGACGTTTTAAACAAAGCCTTTATAAACGTGCTGGTTATTTCCATAATTGCCATAGCATTGGGCATATTTGCGGCTTTTTTTCTCGGGGCCAGCATAGCAAAACCCATAAATGTCCTGGCAAAAGGAGCCAGGATAATAGGCACCGGCAACCTCGGGAATAAGATCGTGGTTAAAAGCAAAAATGAGCTCGGCGCGCTCGCCAGTATATTCAACATGATGTCGACGGACTTAAAAAACGCCCAGGAAATGATGGTAAAGCAGCAGCGCATGGAGCGTGAGCTTGAAGTCGCGAAAGAGATCCAGCTGTCGCTTATACCGAAGGATATTGCGGTAATAGAGGGTTTTGAGGTGGCCACATACTACTCTCCGGCAAAGGAAGTAAGCGGCGATTATTATGACGTAATGCCGCTGGGCCATGATAAATTCGGTTTTGTCGTGGCGGACGTATCCGGCAAAGGCGTGCCTGCCGCGCTTGTCATGACCATGGCAAGGTCCATAATACATTCGGAGTCGGACGAGGACCTGGAATCGCATATTACACTTCAGAACCTCAACCGCATACTTTTTCCCGACCTCAGGGAAGGCATGTTTATTACCGTTTTTTACGGCATACTGGACGCGGCATCAGGCGTGGTTGATATGGCATCGGCCGGGCATAATGACACTTACGTGTGCAGGAACGGCATGATAGAATCCCATAACCCCAAAGGGTTCCCTATCGGCGCGGATCCGGGTCCAACGTTTGACAAAGTGGTTAAAAACGAGAAATTCACGCTGGGAAAAAGAGAAGTGCTTGTGGCCTTTACCGACGGCATTACAGAAGCCATGGACCCGGAAAAAAACGAGTACGGCGACGCACGTTTCATGGATGTCATAAAAGCCTCGTCGGGCCAAAGCGCGGCCGAGATAGCGGACGCGATAGTAAAAGATGTTGAAAAATTCGTGAAAAACGCTGAACAGAGCGATGACATATCTTTGCTTGTGATAAAAAGAAAATAACGAATAATTTCAGGAGGTTTTTATGGCGGTTACTCTGGGTGAAAGAAAGAGCGGGGATGTATATGTGCTGCAGGCGTCGGGTTTTATAGACACGTCCACTGTGTCGGTGGTGGAGGAAAAAATAACGAAACTGTTCGCCGAGGGCAAATACAAGCTCGTGGTGGATCTGTCCGGCGTCGAGTTTGTATCTTCCGCGGGATGGGGCGTGTTTGTGGCGTTCCTGAAGAAAATGAGGGATAAAGACGGGGACTTAAAACTATCGGGCATGATAGAAAAAGTCGCGAAAGTTTTTACACTTATGGAATTTGACAGCCTGATGGACGCGTATGCAGATGAAGATGCCGCAGTGAAAAGCTTCAGCAGGTAAAAAACGGAAAATGATGAAAAAAATATTATCCATAGAAGTACCGGCGGAACAAAGCAATCTCTTTATAATAAGGAATTTTTATACGCAGTCAATCAGGTCGGGCTGCGCCGCGATTTCCGAGGCGGACATAGCATACATGGAGCTTGCCGTAAATGAGTTCTGTGAAAACATAATAAGGCACGGATACAAAGGCGGGCCGGGAACGATAAACATAAGGATCATTGCGGATGAGGATAAAATACGCACCGTCATAACGGATTCCGCCAAACCGTATAATATACTCGAGTATGACCCCATAGACAAGGAAAAACTCGTTGAAAAGGGCATAAAGGGCAGGCTTGGGATAAGAATGATAAAGACCATATGCGACAGTATCAAATATACAAGGCTGAACAATAAAAATAAAACCGTTTTAACCAAAAATATCCGCGCGCAGAAGGAGACTTGATCCTTTTAGTCCGGCACCCGAAAAACGCGATAGACCTGATACAAAACCCGCGATAGGCCCGTCTTTGTTATTTGTGTAACTTATGCAACCCATACTCTATTGCGATTTCCAGGCGGCAAAAACAGTTTTACTTTTGCCATCTTGTATACTATAATTATACCTGTAATTATACCGACAAAAAAACATCCGAGGATATATGAAGCTTGAATTGAAAAGAATGTTCAATGTAAGCCTTTCCGAGAAGGAAATAATACTTTTTGCCCTGGTCCCGTTTGTGTCGGTTATAGTATCGGCTTTTGTTATTGTGGCCGCGATCGGGACAAATTTGCGGCAGTTTATTGTCATACTGTTCACTGTGATCATCATCGGTATGGCCCTCGGCGCCGGACTCGTATATCTTGTTGATTTTATGGCAAAGGCCGTGATCAAACAGGCAAAGGATTACATAAAAGGGGCTTCAGGCAAAGAAACCGGATATTCAATGATAGATGAAACCGCCCGGGCCGCTTTTACCGAAGTAACGCTGATGCGAAAGGAAAAAAATGAGCTTTTAACCGGGGTGCGGCTTTCAATGTCTGAAATGACAACCCATATGAGCGAAATAACCAGCGCCAATGAATTGCTTTTAACCGATATGTCGGGCGCCAAAAAAGAGGTACAGGACAACGCCGAGAACATAAAGAAAGTCTCGACTATCATCAATAACGTGACGATGGCGCTCAACGCCATGATTGACGAGCTGAAGAAAATAGCGGTACAGACCAAAGATATAGTGGCCGTAGCGAAGATGGGAAGCAGGAAAACCGGTTCTGAAATACAGGCCATGGGCAGCATAAGGGAAGCAGTAGTTGAATCCGCCGTGGTCATCAAAAAGCTGCAGGTCAATTCAAAGGAAACCAAGCGTATTGTTGCAACCGTAACGGAGATAGCAAAGAAGACAACCCTGCTTTCCTTAAACGCCGCCATAGAGGCCGCGCGCGCCGGGGAAGCCGGAAAAAGTTTTGCGGTAGTTGCCCAGGAGATAAGGGACCTGGCCGAAGCCTCGCAGAAGGCCACCAAGGAAATGTCTATTTTTCTCGCAAATACAGAGGACCTGGCGCGTGAGGTGGTAAATATAATCTCGGGGCAGAACAAAATAGAAGAGGCTGTCAACGTGGTTTACGAAGCCAGCGATTCATTTATGAATATTGTAAGCACACTTTCGGAAATTTCAATGATGCTGTCGTCCGTGTACACCGCGGCCGAAGAAAACAAGGTTGATAACGACCTGCTGAAGATACTGTCCGGTAAGATCAGCGAAAAACTTAAAACGCTTACCGTGAACATAGAAGGCGTGTTCGGGAAGGTCAGGAACAGTTTACGCCTGATACAGGCCATAGCGGACAGCGCGTCAAGGTTCAATGAGGTTTTAAAAAACAAGGAGGAATGACATGTTAAACGGTGATCTATACATTGAGAGAAGAAAGCATAAAAGGGCGGACATGAAGTTTAAGATAAATTATAAGCTGATCATGGGAGAGGAAGAAGCCAAGGAAATAAAGAACACGACAATAAAAATATTGGGTGAGAGTTCGGACATAAGCGTGGGCGGCATCAAGGCGGAAGGCCCCATGCCGGGTAATCCCGGCGATATAATCAGACTCGAAGTGTTGGTCGACGGCAGGCCCGAGCATATTACCACTTTTGCGGAGATAAAATGGATAAAAGGGAAGGAAGAGATCAAAACGTTCGGACTTGAATTTTTGATCTTAAAAGACGCGGATAAAAATGCGATCGAAGAGCTGTTGGGGAATTAAGAGGATACTGCCGGAAAAGCCCGCAAGGGGCGGGCAGCATGATATGCTGCCCCTACAAATGCAGGCAGATATGTGTAGTGGCCGAATATTATTCGGCCAACAACGATGGTTTTAGAGGTTTCCCGACGGCATGAAGAGGATACTGTCGGAAAAACCCGCGAGGGGCGGGCAGCATGATATGCTGCCCCTACAAATGCAGGCAGATAATTTGTAGGGGCCGAATATTATTCGGCCCACAACGATGGTTTTTAGGGATTTTCGGACAGTATCAAAATCAATGCCACCTTCCCCCCACATATTCTTTAAATTGACACAAACATGCTTTTCTGATAATATAATAGTACTAAACAGCCTTTAATTACAGAGATTTTATTATTTTGTTAACGGGAAAGTTATGTTTTCTCTGTTATTGTGTGTTTTTATATAAAATTATTGAACGGATGGTGGATTATTAATGAAAATTAAGTCAGCGGTGTTAACGATATTCATGTGCGTATCCATGCTCGGCCTTATCAATTTGACGGGTTGTTTCGGCGGCCAGCCTGAGGAAGAATCCAGCATAGACATCAATGTCAGCGAGGATATCAAGGAAATGGAAAACCTGCAGAATCAGGTCAAGGAAAAAAGTGTCACCCTGCAGAAGATGCAGCAGGACCTGAAAACCAAAAAAGCCTCAAGCAAGGCGCCTTCAGCCGAGGTTAAAAAACTTGAACAGGAAATAGCCGTGCAACAGAATGAGGTTGTCCAGGCGTCAAAAAAAGTGTCGGTTGTGAAAGCCGAAAAAGGCAAATATGTTTCAAGCATGTTCCGCATGGTTTCCAGCCATGACATGTACAGCGGCTACAATGTAACTCCGCCCCTTGATTTTAAATGGAAATTCAAGGCAATAGCGGGTTTTAAGGGGTCGCCTGTTATGGACGCGGAAAATATTTACATAGGCGCCATGGACAACACGCTTTACGCGCTGGATAAGACAAGCGGAGTGCCGGCCTGGAAGACCCCGGTACAGGGCGGCATATCATCAACCCCTGCGCTTTACGGAGGGATACTTTATGTGGGTACCGAAGGTGGGAACATGTACGCGGTAAACGCAAAAGACGGCCAGATAAAATGGACCAAAAAAGTGGGGGCCTCGATACAGGGCTCTTCCCCAGCCGTTATAGGAGGGGTTGTCATAGCCGGTGTTTTTGACATGAATTCGGCTGATGGCAAAATAATCGCCCTTAACAGGCTGACCGGCGCCGTGATGTGGGAGAAGAAAACAGGGGTATCGGTGGTGTCATCACCCTGCATCGCAAACGGGCTTGTTTACATAGGCTGCTCGGACAGTAATCTTTATACATTAAATCCGGATTCAGGCACGGTCGCATGGCAGTATACCGCCACAAAAGGCATTAATTCATCGCCTGTTGAAAGCGAAGGCACGCTCGTGTTCGGTTCGGATGACAAAAAAATATACGCCGTCAATTCTTTGAACGGCGCGGTTAAGTGGGCCTTTCAGGCCGAGGGTTGGATAACGTCGGGGGTCATAAAGGACGGAGCCTTCTTCTGCGGGTCAAAAGACAAGAACGTGTACGCTATTTCCATGGCGTCGGGGAAGCTCCTGTGGAAATATCCGGTGGAATACGGGATACTGTCCACCCCGCTTGTCATAAACACGATCTTATACGTTACCGCGGGAAAAGAACTGCTCGCGCTTGATATAAAAACCGGCGAGAAGAAATGGTCCACGGTTTATGACAGCCGTATAGAGTGTTCCCCTGTGGCTGAAGACGGTGTGATGTACTTCGGGGACACCGAGTCTAATTTTTATGCCCTAGAGTCGTCCGCAAAATAATATATTATTTCAGGAGAAGGTAAAGTATGGCATCCAGGCGCACGGTTAAGTTCTCGCTGCAAAACAAGATAACCATACTTATTTTCACTTTGCTTATCGTGACACTGGCGTCCATAGTAGGATACTACATGAGCATGAACTGGAAAAACGCCAAGGACCAGATGACGAATAGCGTAAAGAAAGTGACCAAGAACCTTGGCGCGTTGTGGTCGGTGGCCAGAGAGAACGGAAGGGTCAACTGGAAGGTTTACGGCGATTACATGAGCGGATTTGTGCAGGTCGACAAAAACGTCATCGCCATGGCCATCATAGATTCAAGCGGCATTGTCCGCGCCTCGGCGATAAATGACGCTGTTGTTAAAAAATATTACAAGGACCTCAAAACAGGCACTGATAAGAATGAGACCGTGAAAATAATCCTTGACCAGAAACTGGACGACGCATACAAGGTCAAGGGAAACCTGCGTATAGTGGACAAGACTGAAGCTGAAAAGGCCAAGGCGGGACAGGTTAAGGCCGTAAAAGGCCAAAAGCCGGCAAAAGGCAGGGCAATAAAAGCCGCGAAACCTGCGGCTGCGCCTGAACCCGCGCTCAAATCAACGGGAACGACCCAGCTTGTTGTCAAGTATACCATGTGGGGGATATATGACAGCCAGAATGCCATGGTGCTGAATACTTCAATACTCGCCCTGGTCATACTTATAGTGGGCTGGCTGGGCGCATGGTACCTAGCCAAATATATTTCCACAAACTTTAATATAATAGTCGCGGGCATGAGAAAGGTGGCGGAGGGGAACCTCGACGTGGAGGTCAATGTGAGATCAAACGATGAAGTCGGGGTTTTAGCCGACGATTTCAACCGCATGATAGTGGAACTCAAGCAGAAAGTCAGGATCAAGGACGCTTTTGAAACTGTGGCAGATGGCTTAAAAGACATGGACGACATCAAGAAAGCGTATAAGACGCTGACATATCAGGAAATGACCGACAAGATGATGAAAGGCTACGCCCCCACGGCAAGGCCCGATGAAAACAAGACCATCTTTATTTTTATAGATACGTCCGCTTTCATGAACTACAGTTATGAATTAATGAGCGAGGAACTCAAGGTTATCATAGAAAAACTAATAGAAAAAGTTTCCATGACGGCGCTGGAGTACCAGGGCGCGGTCTTTAAGGTAACGGATAAGTACATACTTTTATCCTTTGGTTATCCTTTCAAGCATAAGGATGACATGAAAAGGGCCATAATTTCCACGGTGGAAATAAGGAAAGAGCTCGTGCAGATAGTCAAGTCAAAGCTGACAATGGGCTACGCTGTCGAGGATTTTTCCGTTAACTTCGTGATGGTCAACGGGAACGTGTCAAAGAACTTCGTGGACAGGCTGACCCTGGAAAAGTACGGGGTCATCATAGATTATATCAACTTTGCCGTAAAGTACGGCGAAAAGAAACAGTACTCGACCGATATTTACGCCACGTCCGACATAGCTTCCGGCACTGGTGCGCTTGCCAATTTTGAGCGTGTTGATTCCGTCGCGATGCGCGAAGGCGAGGCTATAGAGCTTATGAAATTAAAGGGCACCAAATTTTAAATACCTGAAATTATGAAAGGGAAGTAAAAGAATGGCAAAAAAACTGAATTACTATGAAATTTTAGAGGTCTTTCCCGCGGCGACGCAGGACGAGATAGAGAATGCTTTTAAAAACATGCTTTTTAAGTACCACCCGGACCACAATCCGGATAAGCCGGATTGGGCGCATGAAAAGACGGCTGAAGTGCTTGACGCGCATAAAATACTTTCGAACCAGTTGCGCAGGACCATATACAACTTCATGATATTCGCCGCGCTGCGTGAAAAGCCGGCGGAAGTGGCGTTCAACTTTTTCCAGGGCGCCGACAAAAAAAAATACGAGGAAGCGGCCGGCATACTGCAGGAAGGCATAGCTTTATACGATTCACAAAAGCAGCAGGCGCTTATCAAGTTCCAGCACGCGTTCGCGACATACCCGCTGCCTGAAGCGGTTTATAATATGGGGGTTTTTTACACGGCCACAAACAAAGTCCAGGAAGCCATGAGGGCTTTCAGGGAAGCTGTAAAGATCGAACCGGGAAACCAGCATTACATAAGGACAGTCGATAAATTGGGAGAACTTATCAGGGAAATAGAAAAGGCCAAACAAATGGCCGGCACCGGAGAGTGAAATAAATGGCAAAGGGCAGCAGGATAATAGGCATAGACCTGGGAACCACCAATTCCTGCGTCGGCATCATAGAGGACGGCAGGCTTTTGATCATACCTAACGACGAGGGTTTCAGGACCACTCCGTCTGTCGTGGCTTTTACAAAGGAAGGCACCATACTTGTCGGGAACGCCGCAAAAAGGCAGCAGATAATGAACCCGGAAAATACGGTTTTTTCCATAAAAAGGTTCATGGGCCGCAAGTATACGGACAAGGTAGTGGCAAACGACATAAAGCTCATACCGTACGCGCTTCAGCCGGCTGATAACGGGGACGTGAGGGTAGGTGTGCTCGGAAAAGTTTATTCGCCCCCCGAGATATCAGCCATGACGCTCATGAAACTGAAAAAAGACGCGGAGGCTTACCTGAACGAATCCATAGAAAAAGCGGTCATTACCGTGCCCGCTTATTTTAACGACTCGCAGAGGCAGGCGACAAAGGACGCGGGTAAGATAGCAGGCCTGGAAGTCGTGCGTATCATTAACGAACCCACGGCAGCGGCGCTTGCTTCGGGCTTTGACTCAAAGAACAAGATGAAGGTGGTAATATATGACCTGGGCGGAGGGACATTTGACGTGTCCATACTCAAGCTCGGCCAGGGTATTTTTGAGGTCATGTCCACTTCCGGGGACACGCATTTGGGCGGGGATGATTTTGACCAGGCTGTCATAGATTACCTTATAGAAGACTTTTATTCAAAAGAAGGGATCGACCTGCGCAACGACAGGGTGGCGCTTCAGCGGTTAAAGGACGCGGCCGAGAAGGCAAAAATAAACCTGTCAACGCTTGATTCCGTGGAAATATCGCTGCAGTTTATAGCCGTATCAAAAGACGGCCCCAAACATCTCCAGACAATACTCACAAGGGAACAGCTCGAACAGATAACAACCGAAATAGCCGAGAGGACCGCAGGCCCGTGCGAAAAGGCGCTTGTGGCAGCCGGTTTAAAACCAAGCGAGATAGATGAAGTTGTATTGGTCGGCGGCCAGACGAAAATGCCCCTCGTGCGGAGCGTGGTACGCAGGATATTCAAGAAAGAACCTTACACGGGCTTAAACCCCGATGAAGCGGTTGCGGCGGGCGCGGCGCACCAGGCATCCGTGCTTAAAGGCGACATACGCGACATACTGTTGCTTGACGTCACGGCTTTTTCGCTCGGTTTAAAGACCGAAGGCGGCATATTCTCAAAAATCATAGAAAAGAATTCTTCCATACCCACGCGCAAGAGCGAGCCATATACGACAACAAAGGACGACCAGTCTTTTACCCGCATAGAAGTATACCAGGGCGAAAAACCCATGGCTGCGGATAATAAAATGATAGGTACTTTTGACCTGGTCGGCATACCTCCGGCGAAAAAAGGCGTGCCTAAGATAGAGGTCATGTTTGACATAGACGCCAACGGCATAATAAAGGTATCGGCAAAAGACGATACAACCGGCAAAGAACAGACCATAAAGATCACGCCGGATTCGGGCCTGTCCGGGGTCGAAGTTGACAGGATGAAAAAGGATATAGGGGAGGAATTCTCCAAAAAAATAACATCGGGCTCAAAGCAGAACCAGGGCCAGCAGTATAAGGAAGAAAAATCAAAAGGCGACGAAGGCCTGCCGGCCGAAGCATCCGGTGACCAGAAAAAGAAAGCCTCCATATTCGATATATTCAAGAAAAAAGAGAGGTAACTCATGGCTAAAGTAAAGAACATGCTTATAGGCGAAATGCTTTTGGAAGAAGGCATTATCACCAAGGAACAGCTAAAGGACGCCCTGGAAGAACAGAAAAGAACAGGCACCAGGATCGGTGAAATACTCATAAAGATGAGGTATATATCCAAGGAGATCCTGTGGACTTTTCTCGGCTACCAGATGGGCGTCCCTTTCATAAACCTGGATGAGGCTCCCGAAGTCAGGCCCGAAGTGTTAAAATGCCTGCCTGAGACATTAATGCGCAATGAAAAATTAATGCCGGTGAGCAAACAGGGAAGGGTGATAACAGTGGCCATGTCGGATCCGCTTAACTTCCTCGTGGTTGATGAGTTGAAGGCCACCACCAGGAGCGAGATAGACACCAGGCTTGCGGCGCCGGAGGACATAAAAAAACTGATAGATAAATATTTCGGGTTTAAAGACGAAGACACCGGCGAGATAGCAAGGGCCAGGATCGATGAACTGGACGATATATTGGCGGCGCCCATGGGCCGGTCCAAACCAAAGGAAGATACTGCATTTAAAATACAGCGTTCGCCTTACGGCGGTGGCGCGCCGAAAAAAGAAGAACCTGCAAAGCAGCAGAATCAGACACCGTCAACGCCGCAGTACCAGGCGCCGGCATATGTGCCGCCCCAGGCGCAGCAGCATCAGGCGCCGTCAACGCCGCAGTACCAGGCGCCGGCATATGTGCCGCCCCAGGAACAGCAGCATCAGCCTTCCGAAGCGCAGCCAGCCATGCAGACGTCATACAGCGCGCCGCAGCAGCCGGCACAGACATCTGTTTCCGCCGACACGCCAGTGAACACGTTCTTAACCGCCCTCATATCCGAGGCATACGATACGAACGCAACAGACATACACGTGGAGCCTTTTCCCGACAAATGCAGGATAAGGCGCAGGATAGACGGGGCCTTATATGAAGTGGATTCGCCGCCAAAAACCCTGTACACGGGCCTTTTGAATAAAATAAAGGAACTCGCGCAGATGAACGTAAATGAAAAATCCGTGCCCCAGGAATCCAAGCTCAAAATAAGGGTCGCGGGCAAGGAAATAAATATGGCCGTGTATACCTTCCCGACTTTGTTCGGGGAAAAGATAGTCCTGCGCATCATCAGGGCGGATTCGACCATAATACCGCTGAACGCCATGGGCATGGACGACCCTGTGCTGGACCTTTACAGGAAAACCATACACCTGCCTTACGGGCTCATCCTGGTTTCCGGACCCACAAACAGCGGCAAGGCCACGACCATGTACTCTACCATGTCGGAATTAAACCACCCTAACGTGAATATATTTTCCATAGATGACACTTCTTCTAATTACGTGATACCCGGCATAAACCAGACCAAGGTAAACAGGAAAAGTTACGGCGAGGTGCTTCATTATCTGGCCGATCAGGACTGCGATGTCATCACAGTGGGCGATATACCCAATAAGGAAACGGCAGAGGCCATCTTTGACATGATATCAAGCGGGCACCTGGTCATCGCGGGCATCAGGGCGAACGACCCGTACCAGGCCATGCAGTCCATAATTAATTTTGGCATTGAACCCTATGTGGTTTATTCCAACACCATGGCCGCGCTTTCACAGCGGCTTATCAGGAAAGTATGCGACCGCTGCAGGGTGTCATATGAGGCGAACGCGGACATGCTTAAGATGCTCGGCGGTACGGCCACAAACAAGCAGGTAATGCTGCACAAAGGAAACGGCTGCGCAGCCTGCGCCGGCACCGGCTATAAGGGCAGGACAGCGGTGTTTGAGCTGCTTCCCATAACGGAAAAGATAAAGGATATGTTCAACTCCGGTGAGGGAGTCAAGAAGATAAAGGAAGAGAACAAAAAATCGGGCATGAACTCCTTAAAAGAAGACGCGTTGTTAAAAGTTTTGCAGGGTATAACCACTGCGGAAGAGTATATGAAGATAAGTTAAAGGAGAAAATATGAAAAAATTTTTATCGGTATTTGTTCTTATTATTTTGTTTGCCGCTGCCGCCCTGGCGGACCCTCCTTTAAGGGACTTTAGCGTGGTACTGAACGGCGGGATATCATCCGTGTATGCGGGTGCAAATGTAGCGATAACTATCACCGCCAATTGTATAGATGGAACGCCAAAGACCGATTTCACCGGTACTGTCGGAATAACGGCTTCGGTTGGCAATGTATTTATACAGGCAGACGGCAATACGCTGACGCAGGTTATATTTACATCTGAAAGATGGACCGGTTTTATACAGTTATTGGGCGCGGCCGCGCCCCTTACAATAACATGCGTTGATTTTGCGAGCGGCGCCACGGGCACGGCCCTGAAAACAGTTACGCCGAATATTTACAAAAAACCCCTTGTCATAATGGACGGCATGACCTGGGCTCCGGGTACGGTTGGCGCGGGGTTTACGGGCTGGCCCGTGACACAGACAACAACATCACCGTTTTTTGTTACGGTACTGGCTGTTGACGCATGGAACAACACGATAAATACCCTGTTCCCGACTTTGGACCTTGAAACAACGTCAAGCGGATGGGTGGTTACGCCCACAACTGTTGACATGTCAATTGACGGCAAGGCAAACACCATATTCGCGGTAACCCTTTTTCCAAACCCGGATTCGTCCGGTGAATACGACATAACCGCAACCGACATAAACAGCCCGGCCAAGCATGATACTGCAAAACCATTTTTCGCCTCACTGACCGATTTCTTCATATGGGCCGAAGGGCCCCCGTCTGCGGTTGCGGGCCGGAATTTTACCGTGACAGTCATAGTCTCGCATTTTTCGCCGACTTCAGGGGTGCCGATACCCGGGTTTGGCTTTCTCGGCGATAATGTGCAGATAGCGGCCATAGATGCGGGCGGGAATTCACTGAATCCGGGACTGCTTCCGGTAAAGGAACCCATCGGGCTGTTCACGGACGGGGTATGCACCTTTACGGTTAATTATCAAAGATCATCGCCAAATGACGTGACAGGCATAAGGATAAGCCCGAAATACATAGGCACACTGAACATGAATAACGGCATCATGGACAGCAGGAACTCATATGATATAGTGATATACGCGGATGCGCCCTCTTCATTCACGTATACCGCGGACAGGGTAAAACTGAAGAAAAATGAAAATTCCGTCTTAAGCGTAAAAATAAGCGACCAGTACTCAAACCCGGTATCCAACACTGCCGTGGACTTTACCGTGACAACGGGAAGCGGGATATTATCTGACGGCCTTGGAAATACATGGGCCGCCAGAAGCGTCAATACCAATCTATATGGTTACGCGTTCATAACCGTAACAGCGCAATCCAATACGATAACCAGCATATCGGCCGCAGTTGCGGGCATTGCCGGAACGCAGACAAAGGAAATAGAGTTTGCGGATATTATCGACAATAACAAGGTAAGGAATTTTCCCAATCCTTTCAACCCGCTGCAGGGCCCCACTACGATAGAATACTATCTTGACGATGACTCTGCCGTGACCATGAAACTATACAGCTTCTCGGGTTCGCTTGTTTGGAACAAAGAAATCCCAGCCGGCGTGATGGGCGGCAGGAAAGGGTATAATCCGTATGTGTGGGACGGAATGACCGACAGGCACATGCCTGTGGGTGTGGGTTTATACACATTGAAGATCGAAGTAAAAGCAAATAAGGGGAAATACACGCTGACAAGGAAGATCGCGGTTAAAAAATAGGTTCGGCCGCTGTGTGTCGTTTTATGTAGTGGCGGCATATCATGCCGCCACCCGCGGGCCAGCGAGCCACGGCTGGCCGAATAATATTCGGCCACTACGTGTTGTAAGTTTGCAGTCATTTTATGTAGTGGCGGCATATCATGCCGCCACAAACGCGGAACGGTCTTAAATATAAACAGGGAAAAATAAAACATGGCTGGAGGGAGTCATGGCTGATTTATTGCGCAAGCGGAACCGCTTGCCGTGGTACGATTATTCGCAGGACGGGTTTTATTTTGTTACTTTGGTTGTAAAAAACAGGGCTGAAGTTTTAAGTTCTGTATCAGAAGGCAAATCAGTATTAACATCCGCAGGTCACGCAGTTTCTCAAATAATATTAAACATCCCGCAGTATTATAAAAACACCAATATAGATGAATTGACAATTATGCCAAACCACCTGCACATAATAATACAATTAAACAATACAAGCCTGGCAAAACCGGGAAATGAGATAATTACCGGCAGGATATGTAATTACGGGAAGTTGTCCAAGATTATTAAATCTTTTAAGTGCGAACTGGTAAAAGTCATGAAAAAACAAAATGAAAAACGTATTTATTGGCAAAGGTCTTACTATGATCATGTGATAAGGGATGAAAAGTCATACCTTAGGATAAAGGAATATATGGTTAATAATCCGTTTAAATGGGAGATGGATGTTGAAAATGCCGGGGTTGGAGGGGATTCGGCAGCTTACTATAAAAAATTAACGGAGTGATTTTAAGACAGCCACGGCTGGCCGAATAATATTCGGCAACTACGTGTTGTAAGTCGTTCTATGTAGTGGCGGCATATCATGCCGCCACCTGCGGGCCAGCGAGCGACGGCTGGCCGAATGATATTCGGCCACTACGTGTTGTAAGATTGCAGTCGTTTTATGTAGTGGCGGCATATCATGCCGCCACCCGCGGGCCGGCAAGCAACGGCTGGCCGAATGATATTCGGCCACTACGTGTTGTTAGTTTGTAGTCGTTCTATGTAGTGGCGGCATATCATGCCGCCACCCGTGGGCCAGTGAGCCGCGTTTGGCGGGAGGTTCCTTCTACATACTCAGGATTCTTTATCCGGCCGCTACAAACGGTATTATTAACCGGCGGTTAAACGGTTTTTCAAATCGTTTCGCATCATAAAACTTATTTATTATCAATCGTTGACTAAATCTAATTAAACATATATAATCTAAATAAATTATAACGGAACTTTAGAGTTTTTCTTTTGTCATATAATTTAACCGTTTAAGTAATTTTTATGAAATTTTAACTATTGAAAATAATTATAAATAAAGGAAGTACAAAAGTGCGGAATTTTCGTTTGGGGAATCTAAGATATCTGTCAGGTTTGTTTACGTTTATTATGCTATTGTTTATTTTTGCGTTTCCGGTTTTTGCATCGCCGGTTTCGGGTTTACAGATAGTAAGTATTGTTCCGGCAAGTCCCACGGCCGGGTCGATTGTAGCAGTGACTATAAGGATGGATATGGGAGCTAATACAACAGACAAGCTTTTGATAGCGTTTTCCAACCAGGCAAGTCCACAATCATGCGGTTCAGCTGGTCAGTTATTTGTAACACATGACCTGCTTACCAACGGCCCTCCAATTCCAGGCCCCGGAGGTGTTAACGATGGTTATCAGGAAAACAGCAATACAACAAATGCGACTATCGCGTATACTTGGACGATGAATATAACCGTGCCAACAACACTTACAGAGGGTTCCACAAATTATATTATAGTCGGCGACAGGGAATACAGCGATAACTGTGGTAATTGGAATACTTTGGTTTTACATGACCAATATGATTCGGTACCTTTTACTGTGCCTTTTCCGGTTGGGTCTGCAACGCTTTTAAAAACAGCTGAAGCGTCTTCGGCCCAGGCCGGGGACCTTGTGCTTTTTACCATTGATTATAATGTTATTAACAGCAATAATTTTGTCATAACAGATGTTGTGCCGCCAAACTGTACCATGCTTGAGATAAGTTATCCCGGCACTCCCGTGACCGGCGCTGCCGGTACTCCGATTTCATGGAATCTTGGGAATTCCACAACAAGAAAAAGGGGAAAGGTCTGGTTCCTTTGCAGGATAGCAGCTACCGCGGTTGTGGGGCAGCAGATACCCAACACCGCAGCTTATACATTAACCCCTAAAGACCCGGGTGGTATCCTGCTTACGCCTGCCGCAGGCTCCAGCAATCCCGCGACAGTCACCATAGGTGCGGGATTTAACCTGATAAAATCGGAATCAGTAACTACAGCAACACTCGGCGACACGGTGACTTACGCGTTTGATTTCCAGATATCAGGTTTGTCGCTGAAAACATTTGATTCATTTGACCATGCTTTTACGTGGCACAATAATGCGGGTACTGCGGGCATATTTACGAACGATACCGACCCGGTTGACCCGAATAATAAAGTTATTCACGCGCATAGCGGGACAAGTTACAATCACTACGTAAAAGATTCCACATTACCCGGGTCAGCGGGTCAATTTTGTACAGGTATGATAGTAAGTGACCTATATATATTTCCCAGCACCACCAACTTCAATGACGGAGTTGTTTTATTCAGGGATGACGGAGTGGTCACAAACGGATGTTCATACGGTGTGGGAATATCGCCTGACGGACCTGATGGGAACACCGCAAATGCGATATGGTTGCAAAAATACTGCAATGGCGTTGCTTTTGGAACCGTTGGAGTTGTTGCGGTTGGGTCCCCCGCTCCGGTTATACTCAGCCTTACATGGTATGTTGTTAAAATACTTGTGACTGACATAGGCGGCGGCCAGATAAGGATACAGGCAAAGACATGGCCGAGAGGGACGCCTGAACCAAACGGATGGCCGCTTAGCTATGTGGATACAGCGCCGCTTGCCTGCGGATACGCCGGGGTACAGGCGCAGCTGAACAACGATGATTACTATGATAATTACAGGATTTTTTCCGCAAACACCGTTACTAATGCAAGACTTTTTGATACTGTGCCAACCGGCATCACATGGATGGACGGGACAGGCGCTGATGCTTATCACACGGATCATGTGCCGGCATCACCGGCATCGGGAACCATGGTCAGATGGAATTTCCCGGGAGCATTGACGGAGTATAGCGGGCATATAGCGTGGTGGGGAACAGTAAACTCATGCTCACCAATAACAAACAGGGGATCCTTTGACTCTGATGATGTTGGAGCCCAGACTGATTCAAACACGGTTGTTCTTAATGTATATTGCGGTACGCCGACATTTACACCGACCTATACGGTGACAAGCACGCCGACTTACACACGCACGTCAACTCCCACATATACCCCTACATTTACATTTACCGCCACACCCACAGTCACGCCGTCGCGTACGCCGACCTCCACATTTACCGCGACCCCGACCCCGAGTTATACGCCCACATTCACGGATACGGCCACCCCAACATCCACATACACGGCGACGCCGACCAGGACAGCCACGTCCACTTATACTGATACGGCCACTCCTACATCCACATTCACGGCAACTCCGACAAAGACAGCTACATCAACTTATACGGATACGGTCACTCCCACAAATACCATATCTTCAGACACACCGACAAACACAAAAACATACACGCCTACTTTCACAGCCACCCCGACTTTTACCGACACGCCCACGCCGTCTTTTACCGACACATACACTTCGACTTTTACGTGCACGCCTACATATACCGCGACGCCCACATATACCAAAACGAGCACTGCAACGCCTACTGTTACCCAAACATCCGTATACACAGCGACGGTCACGCCGACTATTACTGATACATACACCATGACATTTACCAGTACTTTCACCAATACAAGCACTGATACGTTTACATCCACATACACGCCCACTGCAACGCCGACCCGCACCCCGACACCTACATTTACCGAGACATTTACGTTATCATCCACGCCGACTATAACCCCGACCATGCCGCCTTTCCCGTACTTGATAACACTCGGGGTATATAATGAAGCAGGCGAGTTGGTGCGCACCATTGCGACTAAGCCGGCCTCGGGCGCCATGTCAGGCGCTGTATTCTCAATTGGCGGGGATATACATGCGACCACGCTTATACCGGGCAACACACCTCTTTCCATATACATGCCGGGCATTGAAATACCGGAAACCCTGGGCAGCGCAGGCACTAATTTTTATTGGGATGGAAGGACCGACGGGGGCCAGCTAGTGACGCCGGGGCCTTATTACATAAAGATAAGCCAGAAAGACACGTATGACCACGTAACGGTGCTGATAAAGGATTTTGCGGTGCTGCAGGCTGAAGAATATGTTCAAATGGTTATCTATAACAGCTCGGGCGAGATAGTGCGGACGATAAGGAAAAACACTCCTCCGCCCGATGTGATGACGCTCACGGCCGCAGATGTCATGATAGTGGAAAAAACAGGGAATGACATCACGATAAATTACGGGCCCGGGCCGGCTGATTACCTGAAATGGGACGGGAAAAATAACCAGGGCATAGTTGTCACGAGCGGAGTTTATGAGGTGCAGTTGACTTCCAAGACCTTAAGCGGCAAGTCTGCTGTCGTGTCCAAAACAGTCTCGATACTTTCGAATGGAAATAAATATATGGGGGATATCAAGGCATATCCAAATCCATACCATGGCGGAGGCAGCTTGACATTTGAGTGGGTAAGCACGGGCGGTCTGGGCGAAATGACCATAAACATATATAACATAAACGGGGAACTTATAAGGTCTCTGCGGAACCGCCTGGAAGCAGGAAGCCTGACATGGGACGGTTATACGTCCGCCAATGAATTGACCAGCCACGGATATTACATCTGTATATTCAATGCGAAGAACACCGACGGTTACGTGGTACAAAAGAAGCTGAAAATAGCTGTGCTGGCAAACGGTCCTAATTACTGACAAAACGGCCGCGCCCTGCGCTCACGAGTCGCTGCAAAAATTAAATTGTCAAAAAAATTCATCAAAATAATTATAAATGAAAATCGAACTGCGTATTTGGCCGTTGGAATTTCGATAATGCTATCAAATTATAGGGATTGAACCGGTTAAAGCAAATGTTTCACATCGTAAAATCCGTTTTCAAAACTCATTGACTTATTCAATTTATGCCTATATAATATATCGAAAATCAACAAAACCTTTCCGTATTTATTTTGTCATATATTTTATTAGTTTAGAAAAGGATTTAAAGTATTTTTTCTAAATAGGCTGATATTTATTTAAATGCCAATTATTGATGCTAAAAGTCCAGTGAAAAGCAGGTATACATAATGAAGGTCAGATTCGGGTTAATAGCTGATTTTTTCAGGATAGCAGTGATAACGGGCGTAATAAGTTTTTTCCCGGTAATATCCATATTTGCCGACGGCAAAATAATTTCTGTAACAATGATTCCCGCAAATCCCGGTTACGGCGACCTTGCCGTGATTACAGTAAAGTTATGCGCTTCGGAGTATCAGCAGCCTGCCATCGCTTTGGCAGTTTCCACGTATAATACGCTCCAGGCTCCTGGTTCAGGCGGACAGGTTTTTCTGGTTGATGTCAACGGAATAGACGTCAAAGATGTCACGTTCCCAAGCGGCGGGGCGCTTGGATTAACATATACCGCCGTTGGAATCAGGACAAATGATTGCAATGACTGCGGCGCGGCGCCGGGTGTAAGTATGACCCTGACATATACCGTGCATATTCCCACTGCGGATTATTTCACGTCATGCAATCCGACAAACCTTTATATACATGTTGGGGAGAGAAATTCAAACATGCAGACAAGCGATTGGCCGACGCTTAATGCCGCATGCCAGGGAATGATAACGATCCCTATAGGCATACCCGCCTCAAATTTCAGCATAACAAAAAGATTTGAAGGGGTTCTGCAGGCAACCGGAGACCAGGTGCTTTTTGCCGTTGATTACTCTTACGGAGGTAACGGGGTTTTTACCATAACTGATCCGATACTTGTCGGAGGACAGTTTTCGCTGGTATCATACGGACCCACAAACAGCGCGGGGGTGGTTACTGTGAGCGCACCGTTATTAGGCGCGACATCAGGCACTTTTTCGTGGACATTCCCGTCAAGAGGAGGGGTGGCCGGAGCCCAGACCGGTACAGTATGGATGCTGTTGAAATATAACGGCGCGACGCCGGTTGCGGGAACCGCATACACAGATACGGCGTCAGGCGTGCAGGGCGCCGCAAATCAGGATTCGTCAGCCACAATAACAGCAGGAATGCCCGCGATCTCAATACAAAAAAACGCGGCGGCAAGTTCAGTCTTATCCGGGACAAATATTACTTATATAATATCTTATGATGTAAATGGCTATGCATTAAAAAATTTCCAGCCTTTTGATTCCATTACAGCCTCAACATATAACCACGCCACAGGCCCGCCCGTGGGCTGGAAATTTCTTCCAACAAGCGGCGGAGAATACGGCACGTGGACAATATCGGACCCGTGCAATACCGGAGGAAGGTTCATTACAGGCAGTTCGGTGTCCGCAACCTATCCCGGCCTGTTGTTGGATGACGGGGATCCGACAAATTCATCCGACAGGTTTTGCGATGGGATGATAGTTTCCGACCTGTATATCCAGGACACCGGATATATCGGCGCAGACGCTGAAATAATAATAAGGTCAAACGGCTATAATGACCCGGCCAATGGAAGGTCCTTGGGCGTTATCGCGTCCATAGACGAATTCCCTCATCGTTTCATGATATCACAGTGCGGGGGCTCTGTGCAGTACTGCGGCAACAATACCGGTCCCGCGGGCTCATGGACAGATACACCGCAGGTCGGCAGGATCTCGGCAAAAAAATGGTACAGGGTAAGGGTCCTTGTGACCAATATAGCTGGCGGGCAGAGGATCCGCGCGAAAATATGGGCTAAAGGAGACCCGGAACCGGTGAACTGGGATATAGACTACAATAATACCTCCATAGGCACGAATGATTGGTTATGCGACGGCACAGGTACATACCCTGCGGATAATTGGAGGCCGGGAGTCAACCAGGAGACAAGCGATGTCGGAGGGGTGCAGGACTCATATGATAATTTTACCGTTTACGAAGCGAGGACAACGCCTGCGTCCACAAATGTTTATGATACAGTCCCCGCAAATGTGAATTATGGCGGTTGTTCAGGCGGATGTACGCCCGGCGGGGCGCCCGGCTCTGTGGTGCGGTGGAACCTTGGCAGTGTTTCCATGACTTCGGGATCATATACCTGGTGGGGTCCTGTTTCCGGATGTGTCCCGGTTTCCAACCAGGCTTTGATCGGATTTACCGGGCTTGCGAGTATTGCCTCAAACTGGGTTGACACAGACGTGCTGTGCTGGAGCCCGACATTCACGCCGACCCTGACCTTTACTGTCACGCCCACAAAGGGAGGGACAAACACATACACGCCGACATTTACATACACCAGAACCTTCACACCCACGTTCACATACACTCCAACATACACCCCGACTTACACGAGGACAGCGACGCCTACATTCACATATACAAGCACAGCGACGCCTACTTATACACCGACTTCAACGAGGACCGCAACGCCCACATACACGGATACAAACAGCCCCACGCCCACATACACGGCGACGCCGACCAGGACAGCCACATCCACTTATACGGATACGTCCACCCCTACATCCACATACACGGCAACTCCGACCAGGACAGGCACATCCACTTATACGGATACGGCCACCCCCACATCCACATACACGGCAACTCCGACCAGGACAGCCACATCCACTTATACTTCCACGTCCACTCCCACAAACACCATATCTTCAGACACCCCGACAAACACAAAAACATACACGCCTACTTTCACGGCCACCCCGACTTTTACAGATACGCCCACGCCGTCTTTTACCAACACATACACTTCGACTTTTACGTGCACACCTACATATACCGCGACGCCCACATATACCAAAACGAGTACTGCAACGCCTACTGTTACCCAAACAGACGTATTCACCGCGACGGTCACGCCGACTATTACGGATACATATACCATGACATTTACCCGTACTTTCACCAATACAAGCACTGATACGTTTACATCCACATACACGCCCACTGCAACGCCGACCCGCACCCAGACACCTACATTTACCCAGACATATACGTTATCGTCCACGCCAACTATAACCGCGACCATTCCGCCTTTCCCGTACTTGATAACACTCGGGGTATATAATGAAGCTGGCGAGCTGGTGCGCACCATCGCGACTAAGCCGGCCTCGACCGCCATGTCAGGCGCTGTATTCTCAATTGGCGGGGATATACATGCGACCACGCTGATACCGGGCGGCACGCCTCTTTCCATATACATGCCGGGCATTGAAATACCGGAAACCCTGGGCAGCGTAGGCACTACTTTTAACTGGGACGGAAGGACCGACGGGGGCCAGCCAGTGACTCCGGGGCCTTATTACATAAAGATAAGCCAGAAAGACACATATGATCACGTAATGGTGCTGATAAAGGATTTTGCGGTGCTGCAGGTTGAACAATATGTTCAAATGGTGATCTATAACAGCTCTGGCGAGATAGTGCGGACGATAAGGAAAGACACCCGCCCGCCCGATGTGATGACGCTCACAACAGCCGATGTCATAGTAGTGAAAAAAACAGGGAGTGACATCATGATAAATTACGGGCCCGGGTCAGTTGAATACTTAAAGTGGGACGGGAAAAACAGCCAAGGCATGGCTGTTACAAGCGGGACTTATGAGGTGCAGCTGACATCCAGGACCTTAAGCGGCAATGTTTCCGTCGTTTCAAAAACAGTCAATATACTTTCCGAGGGAAATAGTAAATACGTGGGGGATATCAAGGCATATCCAAATCCGTACCATGGCGGAGGCAGCATGACATTTGAGTGGGTAAGCACGGGCAGCCTGGGCGAAATGACCATAAACATATATAACATAAACGGAGAACTTATAAGGTCTTTGCGGAACCGCCTGGAAGCAGGAAGCCTGACATGGGACGGTTATACATCCGGCAATGAATTGACCAGCCACGGATATTACATCTGCATATTCACCGCGAAGAACACCGACGGCTACGTGGTACAAAAGAAACTGAAAATAGCTGTGCTGGCAAACGGTCCTGATTACTGACAAAACGGCCGCGAACCACTTGTGCCCGGGCTTTTATCGTTGTAAAGCAAAAATCATCAACCGACCAAATCATATTTCGTATAAAATACTTCATACAAAATCCACCCGCACAGATCACAATTTGCGGCATTGACAATACGTACGCTTTATGGTACGCTTTCAAGTACGAGGTGACACATATGACAACTTTAACCGCAAGCCAAGCCAGGGCATCGTTATATAAGCTTATGGATACAGTATCTAAAAGCCATGAACCGGTCCAAATAACAGGGAAGCGCAGTAATGCCATGCTCATTTCAGAAGAAGACTGGTGTGCAATTCAGGAAACCTTGTACTTAACTTCAATTCCAGGTATGAGGGATTCAATCGTAAAAGGGATGAAAACGCCCGTTAAAAAGCTTGCCAAGGAAATCAAGTGGTAAATTGGCGGCTTGTTTATACCAAACAGGCTCAAAAAGACGCCAAAAAGATCAAACAATCCGGTTTGAAAGATAAGGCGGAAGAACTTCTGCGCATTATAGAAAAATCGCCCTTTACCAATCCGCCGCCATATGAAAAACTTATTGGAGACTTATCCGGGGCATATTCCCGCAGAATTAACATCCAGCACAGGCTTGTTTATCAGGTGTTAAAGAATATCAAAATTGTAAAAGTTTTACGTTTGTGGACCCACTATGACTGATGTAATATACAAATACAATAAACGGCAGGCAGGTATGGTCGCGGGATTTGGGAGTGCAGGACACGACTGCGGGTGTTAATAGGATGGTTTGGAACGGCATAAATGCCAGCGGCAGGCAGGTGGCAAACGGGGTGTATTTGTTTATCATACAGGCGGATAATAAGACGGTGAAAAAGAAGATTGCCATAGTGCGGTGATATAGTTGTTTATAATTGTATGTAGCGGCCAAATATAAAGTCCTGAGCATGTCGAAGGATAATTCGGCCGATAGCGGATGGCGGGTAGGTTTGTCGCCGTTGTAAAACAAAAAATCAACAGCCAACTGCTTGGCGGCATGATATGCCGCCACTACATGACAGGTTCAATGCCTATTTATGACTCTTTCTCGCTGTTTTGAACCGGTTTTTATGTTTGTTTCACATCGCAAAACCAACTTATTACAATTGTTGACTAATTTTATTTAAACGTATATAATCTTATTAAAATAAAGCGAAACTTTGGGACTTTTATATTGTCATAATGTTTAACCGGTTAAGTTATTATCTATAAAGAATTTAGGGAGATACTGAATGAAAATAGGGCTAAAGAAAATATATAATACAAAAGCATTTTTTGTTTTTATATTTTTTATTATGCTGTTCATAAACACATCACTATTTGCCGGCGCTTCAAAAATAGTGTCCGTCAGTATAGTACCCACAAATCCGAGCTATGGCGATCTTGTGCGGGTTACGATTAATTTGTGCGCGTCAAACAACGATACTCCATACCTATCTGTGGCGGTCTCAACCCAGGGAACCCCGGAAACAGCCGGAGCCGGCGGGCAGGTATTTGTGGTGGACGGATACGGCATAGACAGGAAAGACGTTACTTTCGCGGATCCACAGAAAGTAGGGCGTATTCAAACCGCGATAAATGAACCTTATCCATACACAAACCTGACATGTACGGATTGCGCGGCAGCAGCGGGTTTGCCGCAGACATATCAATTTGATTTTCATATGCCTACAGCTGATTATTTTTCGTCGGTTTGCAATCCCACAAGCCTGTATATAGTAGTCGGGCAAAGAGGCAACAATCTGGGAGCCAGCGACTGGTCCAGTCTTGCGCCCGGCTGCACAAGTCCTGACCAGGGGTATGTGGCTGTGCCGGTTCCCATGTTACCACCGCCGCCCAGCAACAGTATTACAAAGAGGTTTGAAGGCACATTAGCGGCAGTGGGGGATGAAGTATTATTTGCCATAGATTACAGCTACGGCGGATCCGGAGCATTTACAATAACCGACCCAGTGCCTGGCGGAGGGGATTTTACAGTTGTATCATACGGCCCCACAAGCATACCCGGAGGTTCAGTCACGGCGCCGGGGGCAACCGCAGTATGGAACTTCCCGAGCAGGGGTGCTGCTGCTCCGGGAATGGCATCAGGAACGGTCTGGATGCTTTTAAGATTGAACACATACACCTCAGGAAAAGTTTATACAAACACCGCAACAGCGACCCAGCCCGGAGTTACAACTACGCAATCATCTGTGCCTGTGACGTCCGGCGCTCCCGCAATATCAATATCAAAATCCGAAAGTGTGGCCTCGCTGCTTGCGGGTAGTAAGATAACTTACGTGCTTTCATATGATATTAACGGATTTGCCCTTAAGGATTTCGCTCCATTTGATAATATCCCGGGCGGCACTTATACTTCCGCTACAGGTCCTCCTCCGGGATGGCTGTACTCGCCTTATAAGGCAACCGGGCCGGGAACGTGGACAGTAAAGGACCCGTGTGCTACAGGCGGTTCATACATTACAGGGAGCGATGCCGCGACCACATATCCGGCTTTATTGCTTAATGATGGGATTGCGGGTAATACCGTTGACGCGTTCTGTACGGGCATGATCGTTTCTGATTTTTATATCGAGGACTCGGCTTACAGCGGTGCTGATGCACAGATAATCATAAGATCAAATAACCTTGCCGATCCAAACGGCAGGTCCATAGGAGTGACAGCTTCAATAGATGTAAACCCTGCAGTTTTATTTATTTCCCAATGCGGTACGGGAAATACGCTGGGATGTGGCAGTATTATAGCGGCAGATACAGGTTCTTATACAAATACACCGAGCATAGGACTGATTTCGGCTAAAAAGTGGTACAGGATGAGGATTCTTGTGACCAACGTCGGAACCGGCCAGCAGATACAGGCTAAGGTCTGGGCGCGCGGAGACCCGGAACCGACAGCATATGACTTAAATTGGACTATACCGAATATAGGCCCTGGCGGAGACACCAACTGGGACTGTAACGGAACAGGAGCAATATCCAATGACGGCTGGAGGCCTGGAGTCGGACAGCAAACCGGCGACGGCGCCGGAGTGCAGGATTCATACGATAACTTCACGGTTTACGCACCGAGGAATACGCAGGCAAATACGGCGGTTTATGATACAGTCCCCGCAGGAATAATAAATCCCGGCTCAAATGCGGATTGTACCATTGGGAGCGGTATAGTAAACTGCGCAATAGGCTCTGTATCGCTAAAGTCAGGTTCATTCACATGGTGGGGTACTGCAAATACCTGCAATTCCACCATATCAAATCAGGCACTGATATTTTATAGCGCAAATTCCGCTCCTATCGCCTCCAACTGGGTAGCTGCGGATGTGCTTTGCTGGAGCCCCACTTTCACTCCGACCAGGACCAATACTGTTACGCCCACTTTGGGGGGGACTCCCTCATACACGCCGACATTCACAGTAACCAAAACATTCACTCCCACGTTCACATACACTCCCACATACACCTCAACTTTTACGAGGACCGCGACGCCAACATTCACATATACAAGCACGTTTACGTCCACATATACCCCGACATCCACGAGGACCGCGACGCCCACATACACAAATACAAACAGCCCCACGCCCACATACACGGCGACACCCACGAGGACCCCGACGCCCACATACACAAATACAAACAGCCCGACGCCCACATACACGGCGACGTCCACGAGGACCGCGACGCCCACGTACACAAATACAAACAGCCCGACGCCTACATACACCGCAACTTCCACATTTACCGCGACGCCCACGCAGTCTTTTACCCCCACATTCACTTCCACGCGCACTCCCACACCTACATTTACAGCCACGCCCACAATGTCGGATACAAAGACTTATACGCCTACTTTCACCGCCACTGACACCATATCCTCAAATACGCCGACAGTCACAAAAACATACACGCCTACGTTCACGGCAACCCCGACTTTTACCGCGACGCCAACCAATTCTTTTACCAGCACATACACCTCGACTTTTACCTATACCCCGACATATACAGCGACACCCACGAATTCGTTCACGCGGACCGTGACGCCGACTGTTACCGAAACAAGCATAAATACAGCCACAAATACGCCGACTATAACGAAAACCTATACATCCACCTCTACCTTTACTGATACGCCTACGTACACTGCCACCAAAACAATAACACCCACGGTCACTAATACGCCTGTAAACACGAGCACGGACACGCCCACCAACACGCCGACTTTTACCGCGAGCCCGACTTATACGCCGACTGACACGCCGACTTATACCAGCACTTTTACAAATACATACACTGATACGTTCACATACACATGTACAGCCACTCCCACTTTCACTTCTACCGTTACCCCGACTTTTACCCAAACATGGACTTCTTCCGCAACGCCTACTATAACCCCGACTATTCCTCCGTTTCCCTACATGCTCATACTTGGTGTGTATAACGAAGCGGGAGAGCTTGTGCGCACAATCGCGTCTTCGCCGGTTTCACAGTCCATGACGGCCCCTATATACTCGATCGGGACAGATACAAACCCGACAACATTGGTGCCTGGCGGCACGCCCCTTTCCATATACATGCCGGGCATAACAACCCCTGATAATGTGGGCGCTGTAGGAACTACTTTCAGCTGGGACGGAATAAACGACGCGGGACAGCCCGTATCATCGGGCAATTATTACATTAAAATAACCCAGAGAGACACGTATGACCACACGATAGTGCTGATAAAGGAAATTTCCGTGCTTCAAGCGGTGGAATATGTTGAATTGACCATATATAACAGCGCGGGCGAACTCGTGCGTACCATAAGGAAATACACTACGGCGCCCGACAAGGTGGTCCTGAAAACCGACGATATTATGATAGTGAAAAAAACCGGCAGTGATATCACCATAAATTACGGGCCGGGCATAACTGATTACATAAAGTGGGACGGGAAAAACGACCAGGGCGTTGTAGTTAAAAGCGGAGCTTATGAAATAAAGGTGACTTCGAAGACCATGGCCGGCGCAGTGGCGGTCGCGGCAAAAACAGTAATGGTACTCGTGGAGGGAAGCGATTATCTGGGCGATATAAAGGCATATCCAAACCCGTATCACAGGGCGGGTAGCATGGTTTTCGCGTGGACAGGCGTTGGTATCGGCGTGATTAACGTGGACATAATTAATATAAATGGAGAGCTTGTAAGGTCGCTTCAGGGCAGGATAGAATCAGGCACCCTGACATGGAATGGAAAAACGTTAGCCGGGCAGAAAATCGGCTACGGATATTACATATGTGTATTCAAGGCGGTTAATATAGAAGGTTATGTACAGCATAAGACGTTAAAAATCGCAATAATGGGGAAATGATATTCAGGTTTTAAGACCTTTCGTGTAGTGGCAGAATATAAAATCCTGAGCATGTCGAAGGATTATTCGGCCAACCGCAGCAGGTCGCCTTGTCTGGGGTATAAATATTCCGCCGGTATAAAACAAAAAAAACAAGAACAGCCTGCCTATGGCGGGTTGGTCAGTATTTGGCTATGTAGGCGCAACTTTTAGTCGTAACGCTTTGCTTATACGGACTACAGGGTTGCGGATATTGATTGAAACGATGATAGCAGATGGATGCACACAGGAAAGAAATAATCAGCAAAACAAACAAAACAATAACGAAACCGCATAGAGAGGCTGCTGAAATATGAGCTTGTCGAATGTTGCTGCCTCTCTGATGCGGGGTTGTAACGCAGGATGTGAAACAGCAGGCCGCAAACAGCCGTTGAAACATGCAAAGGCCGTTTATTAAAGCCGTGGTGAGCGGCAGCAAGCAGCCGCTCTACTGTGGGTGTAATAATTTAACACAAAAACTGAGGGGTTTTTATGGCGTTATTTCAAAACAAATACCGTATCGAAACGGCACATCTAAAAGACTATGATTATTCGTCCGAAGGGGATTATTATGTCACAATATGTACAAATAATAAACAGAACATATTTGGCTTTGTCGAAGACAAAAGAATGGTTTTGAACCCGGCAGGCATAGCCACCGGAGAACATTGGCAACACCTGCCGGAAGACTTTAAAAACATTACGCTTGGAGATTTTGTAATTATGCCCGACCACATGCACGGGATTATCAGGATAAACAAAAAAACAGTTAAAACCCTGCATAATATGATCAGAGTGTTTAAATCAAAATCAGGAATACAAATTAACAGAATAAACGGGACGCAAGGCTCAAAACCATGGCAGACTGGTTTTTATGACAGGGTTATAAGAGTGGAAATCGAATACTTCTTTGTGACAGAATATATCTTAAACAATCCATTGGTGCATGAATTTGGAAAAGAAGGCAAAGAATGGTATGAGCTGTTTGAGGAAAGAAATAATCAGCAAAACAAACTAAACAATAACGAAACCGCGTAGAGAGGCTGCTTGCTGCCTCTCTGACGCGGGGTTGTAACGCAAGATGTGAAACAGCAGGCAACAAGCAGCCGTTAAAACATGCAAAGACCGTTTATTAAAGCCGTGGTAAGCGGCAGCAAGCAGCCGCTCTACAAAATATTAAACCTGTAAAACCTCCACTTGTTGCCTTATACAGCCATAACGCCTGTTTGTATATTGATGCGTTTTTTAATGATAGTGTTTTAGTAGGGAAATAAACCTGGCCTTTAATGTCACATTATGAACCACTGTTTTGTATTAGTTTTTACGCGCCCTATGATTAGATTAATAATTTTACAGCCATAAAACGCCAATAAAACATGCCTGTTTATGGCATGAAAAACCAAATGTAGCCCATTGTTCACATTTAATCACCTAATTATATATAATTTAGTGGACAAATGTATGAACATATGCTAAAATACTTATAATAGCGAGAAACTTTCTTACGAAAACATTGTCAAAAGCAAAGGAACTAAATAAAAGGAGGAAGTGGAATTATGAAGAACTTCAGTTTCAGAAAACTAAAATCAATTTTACTTACGGGTGTTATATTGCTATTTTCAACACTCGTTTTTGCCGATGCGCATGTCATAAGCGTCACCATGAGTCCTGCAAATCCGGGTTTTGGCGACCTCGTTTCAATAACAGTGAATTATTGCGCTCAGTTATATAATGATGAATACATAGCGATTGCGTTCAGCTCACAGGCTTCAAAAGTCAGCGCGGACCTGTCCGGAGCGGGGCAGGTTTTTGTGGTAAGCAACAGGGGCGTGGACGTCGCTACGTCACAGCCCGCGGCTGCGCCAGGCGGGGTAATAGGCTATCTGGCAAATGTCCAGCCCGGCGCAGTAACGTCGGACTGCTCGGATTGCAGTTCAGGCGCGGGAAAACTGTTCACCAATGTTTATGCTGTCCACATACCGCCCGCGTCATCTTTTCCCGGATGCAATATCAGCAACCTTCATTTATTTGTGGGCATGAAAGACGCCAACTTAAACGCAGGGGACTGGCAGGGCAGGGCCGCTTGTTCATGCGAGCCCACGCCGATTTTATGGACAATAGGGACCATCCCGAAAGGTTTTACTATCAGCAAAAGGACAGAGGGAGTATTGCAGGCCCAGAACGATCTGGTTCTTTTCTCCATAGACTACAGTTATTGGAACGGGAAGCTTACTATAACGGATATCATACCTGGCGGCGGGCAGTTGACGCTCGTGTCGTGGGGGCCGCAGTCCATATTAGGCGGGACATGCACCGGCCCTGTAATAGGCGCGACAACAGGGAATTTCACATGGGCGCTGCCGGACAGGACGGGTAAGCCGGGCGAAGCCACAGGCACAGTGTGGATGCTTTATAAGAGCAACCAGAATCCGCCTGTCGCTGGGACGCATTATACAAACAGCGCGCAGGGGACCATGACAGGCGTGGCAACGCAGAACGTGAGCGCCACAAATACAGTGGGCCAGGCTGCAATAACCATCAAGAAAGCGCAGAGCGAAGCAAACCCGAATTACGGCGACCTTATCACTTACTACCTGTCATACGACGTGAACGGCTACCAGCTTGTGGGCTACCAGCCATTTGACGATATAGCGGGCACTTATGGTGCTGACGGTACGCCTCCGTCCGGCACTGCCATACCCGGGTGGTCGTTTTCGCCGCAAGCCAACACAAACGGCGGGTGGATAGTGGCAGACCCGTGCAACACAGGCGATGATTACATAACGGGGCACGCCACGGCAGGCAATTCATTCCCGAGTATTTTGTATAACAACATAACCAATCCTAATAATATGTGCTCGGGGATAATAGAATCCGATGTTTACATAGACCCGGGTGCGTATGAAGGCGCGGACGCTCTCATTGTAATAAGGAGCGACGGACAGACAAACGGCAACGCGTACTCGCTTGTGATTTCTGTTGACAACAACATAGGGACAAACTCGAGCGGGCATGTCGGATTCCAGGCGTGCGGCACGGCCGGGCCTTATGTGGGATGCGAATGGCCCCTTTCAAACAACTGCTGTATAGTAACATCGCTCAAATGGTACAGGGTAAAGATACAGATTGACCCGGCGAACCAGTACCATTTTCAGGCAAAAGTCTGGGCAAAAGGCGATCCTGAACCTTCTGCCTGGGGCATAGACTGGACAGATCCGAACGGGGCAGCGAACGCTGCTACAATGAGCTGCACTAACGGCCAGACCTGGAAGCCGGGCGTGGCTGAACAGCACGGCGCGTCAGGGGATGTGAGGGACAGTTACAACAATTTCATTGTTTATCTGCCAAGGACAAATGTGAACACTGTACTCTGGGATACGATACCGAACAACTCGGATAATGAAGTCATATATGTGGGTCAGCAGGGGCCGCACACTTATGCAGGCAACGCGAGCGTGGCCAAATGGAACCTGGGAAGCATAACGAACGAAGGCGGGACATTTACATGGTGGGGAACGGTAAACACATGCAACCCTATCACGAATGTGGCGCTGATAAATGGCGCCGCGCCTGAAGTGGCGTCTATGTCAAATCAGGTGATAGCGGTGCCGGTCTGCCAGCCGATTACAGGCATTACCAAGACGGCAAGTGTACTCGTGGCAGGGCTTGGTGATATCATCACATGGTCGATAACATACTGCAATGACGGCGTCGGCGATATACCAAACTATGTGATTACCGACCCTATGCCGTCAGGGATGAGCTTTCTTGGATGCACAGGCGGATGCGCAGGCGGCCCACCCAATGTTACCTGGAATATCGGCACCCTGCCAAAAGGCACATGCAATGTGACTGTTACTTGGTGGGGCGCGGTCACGGCAATCCCCATGAACCCGTTTAGAAAAGAGGAATTTTTCGCTTTCACGCCGGATACAGAAACATTGATCAGCAGAGAATACGCGACAAACAGGTGATGATATGACTAAATTTTTTGACGCGGATATTAAAAGGAAAAAGAGGCCTTTGTTTGGCTTGGGACTGGTTTTCGTCTTTGTCCTTATTTTCTCCGCTGTATCTGCCAATGCCGGGCTTGATCTTCAGACCCAACTCACAACAGACCCATGCAGCAATCAAGGTTTTAATTTCAGTTATACTGTAACAAATTATTCAGCAGCCGCTGTTGCTTCATTCAGCGTAGTTTTGTGGATAAATGAATCAACAGCGGTAAATAGCAGTTCTATGAATATTGGCAATATTGATAATGCCGGAGGAACTTATCAGGGCAACGGAGGCTCAAGTACCTTATCCACGTCGGTATTCGGCTGCGCAATCCAGGGGGCGATACAGCAGATATCGATTTTGGTGACACCTGCCGTGGCCATTCCGGCCAACGGCGGATATATGACCGGGACCATACAGCTTAATCTCAGCGGTTATCCGAACCCCATGAGTCCTGGCTGTACGGACTACAGCCACCCTACCGCCGCGTTAACCGATTATAACCATTTAGCTTTATACAGGGCAGGCGCGCTTGAAATCGAATGGAAGAATACAACAGGTACTATAGACCCCAACACGGGCTTCCCGCCATGCTCGGTAGCTACCCCCACAAACACCCCGACCATAGTCGGCAAGCTTAACTGCGTGCACGATTCGACCGGCCAAGTTGACTGCGCGTTTGTTCCGCTGATAGGTTCCACGAAGACTTTCACCCCCACATTCACGGTAACGCCCACGCGGACCCCGACGCCTACGTTTACATATACGAGGACAGCTACGCCTACCGACACACCGACTTCGACTTTTACCGCGACTCCTACGCAGTCTTTTACACCCACTTACACGCCCACGCGCACGCCGACGCCGACTTTCACCGATACAAACTCGGCGACCGCCACGCCCACGGATACAGACACGCGCACGCCTACTCCCACATATACGGCAACCCCTACAAGCACATCTACCAGCACTTATACGTTTACGTATACGCCTACGGACACAGTAACCTCATATACGCCTACGGTCACAAAAACATACACGCCCACTTTCACGGCCACCCCGACTTTTACCGCGACGCCCACGCCGTCTTTTAGCAGCACTTACACACCGACTTTCACTGCCACACCCACAAGCACCATGACAGCCACGGACACACCCACAAGCACTATAACCGCCACAGTTACGGAAACCAGTGTTTACACGGCTACTGTCACCCCGACATTCACGCCTTCCAGGACCATGACAGATACATTTACTGCAACGCCTACTTTTACCGACACAAAAACTGTCACACCGACATATACTGATACGCCTGTCAACACCCATACATTTACGCCCACGTATACCCAGACTTTCACAGACACGCCCACGTTCACCGCGACGCCGACCTGCACCGATACCAGGACCTTTACTCCGACCGATACGCCTTCTTTTACGCCTACCGACACTCCGACTTTTACATCAACATTCACAGATACGCCGACTTTCACCGAAACCTATACCCTAACCGACACGCCCACTGTCACGCCGACCCTGCCGCCTTACCCGTATATTTTAAAGATAGGGGTATATAATTCAGCAGGCGAGCTGGTCAAGACCCTGGGGTTGACCGCGACTTCCAATGATATCGGGCAGATAATCTTAAGTACGGGAGGACAGACAAATGTGGATATGATGACTTCGGCAAATCCCCTGAATATTTTCCTGGTTGGGGTACAAACACCGTCCAATCCCGGCGGCGGGGGTACTAATTTCACATGGGACTCGACAACAGACGCAAATCAGCCGGCCGGCAGCGGTTTATATTACATAAAATTTGAAGAACAGGACATATACGGCCATACCAACGTGGTTATAAGGACCATAACCATGATGACGGTTAACCAGTATGTGGAAGTCGTCATATATAACAGCGCCGGCGAAAAAGTCAGGACCATCAGGGATTATAAGGACATAAGCAATACAAGCATATCGCTCAAGGTCGGCACAAACAATTCGGGCATGGTTGTCCTGGAAAAGGGTTCAAACGCCATAAACATAACATACGGCACAAACCCGGCGACCGATTACATCACCTGGGACGGGTTAAATGACCAGGGACTGGCCGTGTCCGGCGGAAATTACGAAGTCCAGGTAAATATGGTGACAAGCCAGGTCAGAAGTACTGTCGCCACAAAGAGCATAGTTGTCTTGACAGAGAAGGCTCCATACATGGGCGGAGTTTCCATACTGCCAAACCCGTATGTAAACAGCGAGTCCGCATCAAAGCAGATAAAGTTTGCGTGGGCGCCCGGCACGGATACAGGCTGGATGAATGTCACGGTATACACCATCATAGGCGAGAAAGTAACGGGTTTTGACGCGCCATTGCAGGCAGGTTATGTTGTCTGGGATTTAAAGACCCAAGACAGCAGCAGGGCCGCGAACGGATACTATGTTGTGGTATTTGAATCCAGGAACATAAACGGCCGCATGGAAAGAAAAATCGCGAAACTTGTGATGCTGGGGACGAAGTAGCGCCAAATTTTCCGGTAATGTTATCTGTTAAAAACCGCCAGCGCGCCTTTTATCGCGGTTTTTAGTTCGCTAAACGAGCGGATCTTAAAGAGTTTCCTTATCAGGTATATGGGCCTTCCGTAGAATTCCTTATGCGCTTTTTTGTAGAACTCCTCCACCTTTTTGGAAGAAACTGATGGCAGTTCCATGACTGCGTTTGACAGATCGTACAAAGACCAGTCTTTTGTTTTTAAATAATTATTTTTATCCGCCCAGGCATACATTTCAGTGCCGGGATACGGCGTTGTGATGTTGAATAGCGCTATATCCGGGTCCAGTTTTTTCGCAAAATCCAGCGTTTGCTGCATGGTCTCTTCTGTCTCGCCCGGATTGCCCAGCATGAAAGCTGTCCTGCATTCTATGCCTATTTTCTTGGTCAGGGCCACCATTTCCTTTGCCTTGTCCATGGAGGTCATCTTTTTGATGTTTTTTAGTATCTGTTCGTTGCCGGATTCTATGCCGTACATTATCTGGTGGCAGCCCGCTTTTTTCATGAGCATTAAAGTTTCCCCGTCTATAAAATCAACCCTGGCAAAACACACCCAGGTTAAGTCTATCTTCTCCTCTATGATCTGCCTGCAGAACTCCTGGACCTTGTGTTTATATGTCGTAAAAGTATCGTCGTAAAAGGATATCTCTTTTATGCCAAAATCGCGCTGCAGCATTTTTATCTCGTCAATTAAGTACCTGACCGAGTGCATACGCACGTGCCCGCCAAGGTAGGAACCGAGGCAGAAAGTGCATTTGCCGGGGCAGCCGCGCGTGGATATCATGCTTATGACAGGCAGGCGCTTATAGGAACCCAGCGCGGCTTTGTAATTGGCGATTGGCAGCAGGTGGTAAGCCGGAAAGGGCAGGGTATCGAGGTCCTTTATGAGTTCGCCGTAAGGGTTGTGGACATATTTTCCGTCTTTCCTGTATGACAAACCCGGGATATTGTCCTTGTCCATGCCGTTGATGAGCTTAAGGAACGATTCTTCTCCCTCGCCGCGTATGATAAAATCGACCTGTGTATTGACCAGGACGTCTTCAGGCATCAAGGTCGGATGCACCCCGCCCAGGACAATGATTGCCTGCGGGAATTTAATCCTGCATGACGCCGCGTTTTCAAGCGCGCTTTTTACGGTCATAGTTGTTGCTGTAATGCCGATGAATCGGGGTATGTCCGCCACTGTTTCCAGCAGCGCGGCAAGGTCGAGTTTTTCGGCTATGGCGTCTATTATCCGCACTTTAATATTATTTTTTTCAAGGTACGAGGCTATATACGCAAGCCCAAGTGGAGGCATGGCGCCTGAGATTTTTTTCCAGATATTGCCTTCTCTGCTCATCCAGCTCGGGTTGATCAGCAGTACGTTCAAGACTTCTTCTCCTTGTCGGAATATGCGTTTATTTTGACGGGGATTAAAACCTGTACCTTATGAGCGTCCACAGGGCCTTAAAGCCGTCGATCGCTTTTATTTTTTTGCCGTCGCTATAACCCCTGCCGTAAAAACTGATAGGGACCTCGTATATCCTGTATTTTTTTTTCAGGATTTTCGCGGTTATTTCAGGCTCGATCTCAAACCCGTTTGAGCGCAGGTTTAAGCCTTTGAAAACGTCGCTGCGGAACATTTTATAGCAGGTTTCCATGTCCGTCAGCAGGGTGTTATAAAGCAGGTTTGTGGTGAAGTTAAGGATCTTATTTGCTATGTAATTCCAGAACAGGAAAGAGCGGTGGGCCCCTCCCAGGAACCTGGAGCCGTATACGACGTCGGCGTGGCCCTGCTCTATGGGTGCAAGCAGGTGCACAAAATCGGCAGGGTCATACTCCATGTCCGCGTCCTGGATTATGGTAAAGTCGCTCTTAATATACCTGATGGCTTCCCGTATGGCCGAGCCCTTGCCGCCGTTTTTATCCTTGAAAACAATTGTCAGGGTTCTATCTTTTCTTGAAAGCGTTTTAAGTATGTTCCTTGTGCCGTCGGTGGAACCGTCGTCCACTATGATGATCTGTTTTTTATAGCCGGGAAGACGGGATTTTTTTACCGAGTTTACGGCCTGTTTTATGGTCTTTAGTTCGTTAAAAACAGGAATTATGACCGAAAGTGTTTTCATCTGCCGCGACAGCTCCTTAAAGTGGTTTATTAACTGATGACATGATAACACAACGGCAAGTTTAAAGTCAAAGTTAAATTCAAAGTGCCGCCCGTGTTTCTGCTTTAAAATTGACAATTTGTCAAATACTGTTATAATCTATTAATATTTTCAATAATCGGGTGTCAAAAGAGGAGCGGCAATGGATGTAATTTTGATTAATCCTTATCAAACCGCCAGAAAAGAAAACATATGGACAAAAATACAAGGCGCCATGCCGCCCCTCGGGCTTGCTTATATAGCCTCTTATCTTGAGTCTAAAGGCATAGATTCCACGATATATGACATGAATGTAGAGCCGGGCGACGCCGCGGCCCAGGTAAGTCGCATCAGCGGGTCCCCCGACATAATAGGCATTACTTCGATGACAAGCGCTGTCATGAACGGATTTGCAATTGCGCAGCAATGCAGGTTGAAATTCCCAAAGGCAAAGATCGTTTTCGGCGGGGTTCATCCTACGGTACTGCCTGAAGATGTCCTGTCGCGGGAGTACGTGGATTATGTGGTAAGAGGGGAAGGTGAAGAATCCTTTTATAAGTTCCTCAAAGGCGATGACATAAAAACCATTTCCGGATTTTCCTACAGGGAAAACGGGAAGATAATCCACAATCCGGATTCTGTCCTGATACATGACCTTGATATGCTCCCTGTACCGGCCTACAAAAAACTTCCCATAACCAAATATGTGCCGACCATGGGGTCGTATAAAAGGCTTCCGGCAATCAGCATGCTTGCCACCAGGGGGTGTCCGGGCAAGTGCACGTATTGTTTTGGTTCCTTTCTCGGCGGCAAGGTCAGGATGCATTCCGTTGACTACCTCATAGGTGAAATAGAAATGCTGCAGCGCGAGTACGGGATCAGGGAAATACTTTTCTATGATGACACATTCACAACCTACCGCAATAAAGTAAAGGATTTTTGTCTTAAAATAATTGAAAAAAAGATAGATGTTTCATGGGTGTGTTTCTCAAGGGTCGATACTATTGATGAGGAAATTTTAAGGCTGATGAAAAAGGCCGGCTGCCACCAGATAATGTATGGGATAGAATCAGGGAGCGAGGAAATACTTAAAAACATAAACAAAAAGATTAATCTGGCAAAAGCTATGGAGGCGGTGAAAATAACAAAAAAAGTTGGGATTGAATGCAGGGCGACTTTCATGCTTGGAAACCCCGGTGAGACAGAAGCGACCATACTGAAAACTATTAAGTTTGCGAAAGAAGTTGACCCTGACATAGCCCTTTTTAACGTTACCACCCCGTTTCCCGGGACACAGATGTTCGCGTGGGCAAAGCAAAACGGTTACCTCACGTCGGAAGACTGGGCCAAATATGATTTTTCGAACATGCTTATGAGGCTTCCTACGATCAGCCCGGAAAGAATAGAATATTATTACAAAAAGGTATTCAGGATGTTTTACTGGCGTCCGTCCTACCTGTTTAAAAGGCTGCTGATGCTGCGCAGTTGGAACGATATAAAGACTGCTTTTAAAGCCCTCTTCGCGGTTTTTTTACACTGAAAACTGCGTGGAATCAGGATGTTTAAATCCCACCTAAGCCACTGATTTTAGTCGGTGGTGGGGCGTGGGGGCACATGGCTCCACTCCTTGTGGGCCGCCAACACAGTTGGCGGACTCCATCTCCCTTGATGGGAGAGGGTCAGGGTATTCGAAAAGTTACCGACTAAGTCGGTGGTAATTTACTGATGTTTTAGGGATTAAAACCTGTACTTTATGAGGGCCCACAGGGCCTTGAAGCCGTCAATTGCTTTCATCTTTTTGCCATCGGCATAACCCCGGCCATAGAAATTGATCAGGGTCTCATAAATTCTGTATTTCTTTTTGAGCATTTTGGCCGTTATTTCGGGTTCGATTTTAAATCCGTTTGAACGAAGGTCAAGCCCCTTTATGACATCCGCTTTAAACATCTTATAGCAGGTTTCCATGTCTGTTAACAGGGTGTTATACAGGATGTTAGTCGTGAAGTTGAGGATTGTGTTTGCTATATAGTTCCAGAACAGGAAAGAACGGTGGGCTCCGCCTAAAAATCTGGAGCCGTAAACTACATCCGCGTGTCCCTGTTCTATGGGGGCGAGAAGATGCACGTAGTCTGCCGGGTCGTATTCCAGGTCCGCGTCCTGGATTATGACGTAATCGCCTGTTATGTATTTTATGCCCTCGCGTATTGCGGACCCTTTTCCGATGTTTTTATCCATGAAAATAATCCTGAATGTCCTGCCTTTTTTTGAAAGCGCCTTTAAAATGTCTCGCGTGCCGTCAGTGGAGCCGTCGTCCACTATGATAATCTCTTTTTTAAACCCGGGAAGGGCGGATTTTTTCACCTGCGCCGCAGTTTCGCTTATGGTTTTTTTTTCGTTGTAAACCGGCATTATAACGGATAGTTTTTTCATCTGCTTTTATTCTCCTGTTAGTGAAATGTTTAATATCGTTAATAAAAACAGCATGATAAGTCAATTTTTTAAGCGGTTTTTTTAAAACGGTTTTTTTAGCGGTTTAAGTCCAGCTGCAGGCCGGGAATGCCATATTTTGCCTTTACTGGGGGACATTTATGTATTGCGGACATATAAAAAATATAGTAAAATATTAAAATTAGGGTTTTGCCGCGGTATTTATCCCAGCAAAATATGTATTTTTAGGAGGCATAAGCTTGAAAACTGTGATTTTAGCGGGCGGGATCGGGTCCAGGATAAGCGAGGAAAGTTTTTTAAAACCAAAGCCCATGATAGAACTGGGCAACAGCATGCCTATTTTATGGCATATAATGAAATATTATTCGCATTTCGGGCATAATGATTTTATAATCTGCTGCGGTTATAAAGGCTATCTGATAAAGGAGTATTTTGCCAATTATTACCTTCACCGTTCCGATGTGACATTTGACTTCAAGAAAAAGAACGAGATGATAGTGCATAATAATGTGGCCGAACCCTGGAAAGTCACCCTTGTGGATACGGGCAATAACACAATGACCGGCGGCCGCGTAAAAAGAATACGCAAATATACGGGCAATGAAACTTTTATGCTCACATACGGGGACGGTGTGGCAAATGTTGATTTGCGTGAATTGCTGGCTTTTCACAGGAAAAAGAAAAAAATAGCCACTGTTACCGCGGTTCAGCCCGGCGGGCGTTTTGGGACCATAGAAATAAACAAACGTACCGGAAAAACGGTTTTCCTTGAAAAGAGAATGGAAGACGGCGGTTGGATTAACGGCGGTTTCATGGTTCTGGAACCGGAAATATTTGATCATATAAAGGGCGATAAAAGCGTATTTGAGAGGCAGGTACTTGAAAAACTCGGGGTAGAAAATGAGCTTTCCGCATATAAACACAGCGGTTTCTGGCAGTGCATGGACACCATGCGCGATAAGTCTTACCTGGACGGGCTTGTTGAAAGCAAAAAGGCGCCATGGATGGTGTGGGAAAAGTGAGCCTTTCATTTTACCGCGATAAGAAAGTTTTTGTCACCGGGCATACGGGGTTTAAAGGCTCCTGGTTGTGCCGCGCGCTTGTCCTGGCAGGCGTTAATGTCACGGGTTACGCGCTTGCCCCGGAGACCAAACCCGCGCTTTTTGAGCTGCTTGGTCTGAAAAATGACATGAAGTCCGTGATCGCCGACATAAGGGATTACAAAGCCCTCCTTAAATCCCTGAAAAAATCCAAACCCGAGATTATTTTCCACATGGCTGCCCAGCCGCTTGTGAGGGAATCATACAAAAATCCGGTTTATACATATGAAACCAACGTTATGGGCACCGTTAATTTTCTGGAGGCATGCAGGTATATCCCGGGCGCGCGTTCGATAGTGAACGTCACGACCGACAAGGTCTATGAAAACCGGGAAATGAACCGCGCCTTTAAGGAAGACGAGCCTCTTAACGGTTTTGACCCTTATTCAAATTCCAAATCATGCTCGGAACTGGTAACTTCAAGCTACAGGAACAGTTTTTATTCCGCAAAGGGCGCTGTGGCAGTGTCGACGGCCAGGTCCGGAAACGTCATCGGCGGCGGCGACTTTGCCGCGGACAGGATCATCCCTGACTGTGTCAGGGCTTTAAAGGCGGGCAAACCGGTTGTAGTGCGCAATCCGGGGGCCGTAAGGCCGTACCAGCACGTGCTTGACTGCATTTCGGGGTACCTTTTGCTGGCTGAAAAACAATATGACGCCGGGCTTTCCGGCAGCTATAATTTCGGGCCGGACAAATCGGACGTTGTTGATAATGCCGCGCTCGTGGAGCTGTTTTTAGACGCCTGGGGAGGCGGCAGTCGCGTACACAGGCATGACAACGGTCCGCATGAAGCCCGTTTCCTGAGGCTGGACTGTTCCAGGGCGAAAAAAATCCTCGGGTGGAAGCCGCGCATGAAAATAGGGGAAGCTGTCGGATTGACCGCCGAGTGGAGCAGGGCATACCTGGATAAGTCGGGGCATGCGGCATGCGTGGACAGGCAGATAAACGAATATTTCGGGAAGGGCTTATAATGGCGCGCTGGAAAAACAAAAAGCAAGCTGAAGGCGAGATACTCGGAAGTATAAAACAGTTCTATCATCTTTATCATAAAAAATCCGTATATAAATCCGGCGACAGGATACCTTACGCCGCAAGGGTCTATGACAGCTCTGAAATGGCCAACCTTGTGGACGCGTCGCTTGAATTCTGGCTGACCGCCGGCAGGTATGCCGGTAAATTTGAAAAAAACTTCGCGGATTTCCTCGGCGTCAAATACGCCTACCTGGTGAACTCCGGCTCGTCCGCGAATCTGCTGGCTTTTATGACGCTCACCTCGCCGCTTTTGGGGGCAAGGTCCATACAAAGGGGTGATGAAGTCATCACCGTTGCCGCGGGTTTTCCGACCACTGTCGCACCGGTAATACAGTACGGCGCTGTCCCGGTATTTGTGGATGTCACTATCCCGCAGTATAATATCGACGTAAACGCGCTAAATGGCGCCCTGTCCAAAAGGACAAAAGCGGTTATGGTTGCGCACACGCTTGGGAACCCTTTTGACTTAAGGGCTGTAAAGGCATTCTGTGAAAAACACAACCTCTGGCTTATAGAGGATAATTGCGACGCGCTGGGTTCGAAATACAAGTCAGGCAAGACGTGGAAATACACCGGCTCGTTCGGCGATATAGGCACATCAAGTTTTTATCCCCCGCACCACATGACCATGGGTGAAGGCGGCGCAGTGTATACAAGCAACCGCCAGCTGGCCCAAATAGCCCTTTCCATGCGCGACTGGGGAAGGGACTGCAGCTGCCCGTCGGGCAGGGACAACACGTGCGGCAGGCGTTTTGACGGGCAATTCGGGGAGCTTCCCAAAGGTTATGACCACAAATACGTCTATTCGCACTTCGGGTACAACCTGAAGGCCACTGAAATGCAGGCCGCCATCGGCTGCGCCCAACTTGAAAAACTCCCTAGCTTCATTGAGAAGCGCAGGCACAACTGGGAATACCTGAAAAGGGCGCTTTCAGGTTTATCACACTCCCTTATCTTACCCGAACCCGCGCCGGGCTCCGAACCAAGCTGGTTTGGCTTCCTGATAACGGTAAGGGAAGATTCCGGATTAAGCCGGGAAAAGATAGTGCGCCATCTCGAAGCCGCGGGAATACAGACAAGGCTCCTTTTTGCGGGGAACCTTATCAAGCATCCCTGTTTTGATGAGATGAGGAAATCCGGCAGAGGATTCCGCGTGGCCGGAAAATTAACCCTGACAGACCGTATCATGAACGACACTTTCTGGGTGGGCGTTTATCCGGGCATGACCAAGCCAATGCTTGACGCGATGATTGAAGAAATAAAGTCGGCATGCGGAAAAAAGTAGCCGGTTTTGTAAAGAAGTCTTTGGAAAACAGAAAAGTGCGGTTTCTTTTTGTGGGCGTCCTGAACACAGTCGTGGGATACGGCACATACGCGCTGTTTATATACCTGAAGATGCATTATATTTTGGCAATGATATTCTCAAGTATTATATCGGTGACGCACAGCTATCTGTGGAACAAGCATTTTACTTTTAAAAGCACGGATAAGTCCTTTGCGGAAGCAATAAGATTTGTCATGGTATATGCGGTAGGCATACTTTTGAATATGGTATTGCTTTACGTGTGCATAACTTTATGCCGGATAAACGCCTATGCGGCGGGCGCGACAACCCTTTTAATAACGACCGTGATAAGCTACATAGGGCACAAAAAAATAAGTTTTAGGAGCGCAAAAGGCTGATGACAAAAAATAACAGGATAAGGGTGGCTGATTTTATCGCAGGCTGGCTTGCGGGTAAAAATGTAAAGCATGTCTTTACTGTGACGGGCGGCGGGGCCATGCATTTAAACGACGCTTTTGGAAATCACCCGGAATTGAAATGCGTGTACAACCACCATGAGCAGGCCTCAGCGATAGCGGCCGAAGGGTATTATAAGGCGTCGGGAGAGATGTCCGCTGTATGCGTCACAAGCGGCCCAGGCGGCACGAACGCTTTGACAGGCGTCCTGGGCGCATGGCTGGATTCTGTCCCTATGTTCGTCATTTCCGGGCAGGTAAGGTTTGAATATACGATAAAATCAGCGCCAAACCTGAAACTGCGACAGCTTGGGGACCAAGAATTCAATATAACGGATGCGGCAAAGACAATGACAAAATACGCTTTCATGGTAATTGACCCCCAAACGATAAAATACCACCTTGAAAAAGCCATGTTCCTGGCAAAGAATGGCCGGCCCGGCCCTGTCTGGCTCGACATACCGCTTGACGTGCAGGCTGCGCAGGTGGAAATGGAAACACTGCGGGAATATGATGAAAACGGGTATGTGCCTGGACTTGAAAACGATTTGTCCGCGGAAAAGATCGATGAAATCATAAAAAGGATCGAAGCCGCGAAAAGTCCGGCTATTATTGCCGGGGCAGGCGTAAGGTTAAGCGGCGCCGCAGGGAAGTTCAGTAAACTGATAAAACAGTTAAATATACCGGTTATGACAGCATGGAACTCCCATGATTTGGTGGAGGACGCAGACCCGCTGTACGCGGGAAGGCCCGGCACTGTCGGGACAAGGGGCGGGAATTTTGTGTTCCAGAACGCGGACCTTATCCTTGTTATAGGATGCAGGATGAACCTGCGGCAGATCGGGTACGCGAAAAACGAGATCGCGCCTAAAGCGTACAAAATAATGGTTGATATTGATGAAGCCGAACTGCAAAAAAATACTTTTAAAGCCGATCTGCCTGTTCACTGCGATTGCGGGCGGTTTATAGGGAAACTGCTGGAAACCGGTTACAGGAAATCCGGAGCGGGCAATGACAAATGGATAAAATGGTGCGGGGATATAAATCTTAAATATCCGCCATTAAAGGATATAGTCAGGAACACAGACCGGCTTAATCCGTATGTTTTTTTTGATAAATTATACAAACTTTTGCCCGAGGGGCAGACAACGGTTACAGCCAACGGGTCGGCGTGCGTAATATCTTTCCAGACCGCGCGTATAAAACACGGACAGAGGCTCTTTACGAACAGCGGCTGCGCGGCCATGGGGTATGGCCTGCCTGCGGCCATAGGGGCGTGCGTGTCTTTGGGCAAAAAAGATATTGTATGCATAGAAGGCGACGGAAGCCTCCAGATGAACATACAGGAGCTTCAAACCGTCATCCAGAACAAACTTCCCATAAAGATATTTGTGGTGAATAATAACGGGTATTTATCCATCAGGCAGACCCAGGCGAATTTTTTCCATTCGAGGTTCGCGGGCATAGACAGGGCCACGGGGTTGAGTTTTCCCGACCTGTCCAAAATAGCGGCAGCTTACGGGATTGATTATTACAGGATAGACTCTGAAGGCGCGGCGAACAAGACTGCGGCTAAAGTTCTCAATACGCATTCTCCGGTTATCTGCGAAGTTGTGGTGGACCATGAGCAGAATTTTGTCCCGAAATCGTCCTCAAAATTATCGCCGGACGGGAAGATGTCGTCGGCTCCGCTTCACGACATGTATCCCTTCCTGCCGGAAAAAGAGATGAATGACAATGTATACCGCTGAAAAAAAGGGAAAAATATCATGAGAAATATAAAGATACTCGACTGCACCCTGCGCGACGGCGGGTTTGTGAACGACTGGAACTTCGGCAAAGGCAGCATAAAGAGCATAATAGGGAGGCTCGATAAAGCCGGCGTTGATATAGTGGAGACAGGGTTCCTGGACAGCCGCCGCAAGTATGACCCGGACCGTTCCATACAACCTGACACGGGGTCGTTTAAGGCCATCCTGGAAAACACGGACGTAAAACACGCGATGATGATCGCCATGATAGATTTCGGGACATGCGGGATCGAAGCCATAGAACAGCAGGGCGCTTCCTGCATAAGCGGGATAAGGGTTATATTCAAGAAAAAGGACTGCGAAGCGGCGCTGAAGTTCTGCGCTTTGCTTAAAGAAAAAGGGTATAAAGTATTCGTAAATCCCGTCTCTACAACAGGTTATTCCGACGATGAAATGGCCGGCCTGCTCGATGAGGTTAATAAACTCGAGCCCTACGGCATATCAATCGTGGATACATACGGCCTGATGCATAAAAAAGAGCTTTTGCACTATTTCCGGCTCATGGACAGCAGGTTAAAACCCGCGATAAATATAGGTTATCATTCCCATAATAATTTCCAGCTTTCGTACGCGAACTGCATAGAACTGCTGGAAATACAGTCAGAGCGCGGGCTGATACTTGACGGTTCACTTTACGGCATGGGCAAAGGCGCCGGCAACGCCAATACCGAGCTGATAGCCATGCATTTAAACAGGTATTTTGGCGCGCACTATGACGTAAACCAGCTTTTGGAGGCGATAGACGTCGATATCATGAAAGAATACGCGAAAAAATACTGGGGATATTCCCTAATGCATTTTATCGCGGCTTCAAACGACTGCCATCCTGATTTTGTGAAGACGCTTATCGAGAAAAAGACCCTTTCCGTAAGATCGATAAATGAGATACTGCAGAAACTGGAGCATAAGACCAGTCTTACGTTCAATAAGGACCTGATAGAAAAAATGTACGAAGAATACCAGAACGTGGAAGTTGACGATACCGGGGGCTATATAAGGCTGGCAAAAGAGTTCGGGGACCTGCCCATACTTATAATTGCCCCGGGAAATTCAATAGTAAAACACAAAGAGGAAATAGATAAATACATAGCCGGGCACAAGCCATTGGTGATATCGATAAATTTTGTGACAGACATGTATAAAACCGATTATGTTTTCTTCGGGAACGCGAAGAGGTACAGCCAGTTCTATGACGAGATATACAGGACAGGAGCGGACGCAAAGGTGATATGCACTTCAAATGTATCGGAATCGAACAAATCCATAGATTTTATCTTTAATTTCAATTCCCTGGTAAGCAGAGAAGCTCCCATAAGGGATAATCCCATGCTCATGCTGCTGAAAATACTGGTGAAAATGAAGGTTAAATCAGCGGTTTTGGCGGGTTTTGACGGCTATTCAGGGCGTAGTACGGACAATTATTTTAACGAATATGTCAAGTTCCTGTACTGCGATGATGATGTGGTTTTAAGGAATGAACTTATTAAAAATAAGGTTAAAGAGTTTAAAAATGAAATTGATCTGGGGTTTTTGACTCCTACAGCGTATTTGTAGCGGGGCGGTATGTCATAAGATATGGAAAAAATTTAAGAAGGAGAAAAAAGCGTGAAAACTTTATTTATAACCGGAGGCAGCAGGGGGATCGGCGCTGCAATTGCCGATAAATTCATAAAAGATGATTATCATGTTATTATGCCTGCCCGCGGGGAAATGGATCTTTCATCCCCTGTTTCAATCAAAAAGTATTTCAAAAAGAACAGCGGTATCAAGGTTGACTGCATCGTGAACAACGCGGGGGTCAACCCGCTTGCTTTTGTGGATGAACTGACCGATGAAGAGATATTTGAGACTGTCAATGTGAACCTGATAGCGCCGCTTATGATAACGCGGGCGCTGGTAAAAGGCATGAAAAAACGGGGTTGCGGACGCATAGTAAATATAGGGTCCATATGGGGCGTTGTTTCAAAGGAAAAAAGGGCGGTATATTCCATGACCAAAAACGGGATACACGGCCTGACCAATACCCTCGCTGTCGAACTGGGGGGGGACAATATACTTGTAAATACCGTATGCCCGGGATATACAAATACAGAACTTACAAAAAAAAATGTCCCGCTTCCTGAAGCAAAAAATATATCAAAAGACATTCCGCTGGGCAGGTTCGCGGAGCCTGAAGAAATAGCGGAAATTGTATATTTCCTCGGCTCAAGCCGGAACACTTATATTACTGGCCAGAAAATAGTGATAGACGGCGGGTTTACAATAAAATGATCATATCCTCACACGCCAAGAAATACAGCGTGGAAGTCACAGATGCCGGGTTTATAACCCGGTTGATGGAAAAATCTTACAAGCTCGTTATAATAGATAAAAAGGTCTATGACCTTTACAGGAACACGCTGCTCGCCGGGTTAAAAAAAGAAACGTTGTATCTGTTCGATGCCGTTGAAAAAAACAAGAATGCGGGTTCAGCGCTTAAAATATGCGGGAAGATGGCTGAAATATCCTTTAAACGCGGTGATGAGCTGGTTTCAATAGGCGGCGGCATAGTGCAGGATGTTACGGGTTTTGCCGCGAATATATTCAACCGCGGCGTCAGGTGGACCTTTATCCCGACTACACTGCTTGCGCAGTGCGACAGCTGCGTAGGCGGAAAAACATCGCTTAATTTTTCGGCATATAAAAACATACTCGGCACTTTTTACGCGCCGGATAATATTTATATCTGCCTTGATTTTGTAAAGACGCTTACAGAGGATGATTATCTCAGCGGCATGGGGGAGGTCGCCAAATTCAACATAATGTCCGCAAAAGACGGCATAGGCCTGCTTGAAAACAATATGGAAAAGCTTCTTGCCCGCGATACCGGGGTCCTGAAATTCTTTGTCGAACGGTCGCTTGAATTCAAGAAGCGCTTTATTGAGGAGGATGAATTTGATCTTGATGTGAGAAACCTCCTGAATTTTGCCCACACCTTCGGCCACGCGTATGAAAAGACAAGCAATTACGCCATACCGCACGGGCAGGCGGTGACATTGGGGCTTATAACGGCCAATAATATTTCACGCGCGCGAAATATGCTTGATCCCGCCCTGAAGGAAAGAATAGAAAAAATATGCATGAATTTTATATCCGTGAAACTGAAAAAAGAATGGTTCCTGGCGGATAAGGTGATAGAAGCCATGAAAAAGGACAAAAAGAGGAAGTCGGATAAACTGGCCGCTGTGCTTTTTTCATCAGACCTTTCCCTGAAAGTGGTGCAGGATTTGGAACAAAAGGAAGTTGCTGAAGCGCTTTCATTTATATTGTAATGGTTTGTACTTTAAAGAAGGTGAAAACATGTCAAGACTGATTGAAATAATTAAGAATACAAACAGGCGGTGGATATGAGAAAAAAGAAATTCACTGACGGCAAAACACATAAGGCAGCCTCGTTATCTTATGTGCGGCCGGTTTCGGATGTTTTTAATGTAAAAGAGAGTATGCGGCTGGACAGGAAGGCGTTGCTGTTTGTTTTGGGGATTTTTATTGTACTTGCCGGAGTTTTTTATTTTGGAAAGATTCTTGACGTATTCAATTTAATAAGAGGTTTGATCCTGTGCGTGATCATTTTTTTTATTTCTTCGGTATATTTCTCCGTCAGGGGGAAAGAGCTTAACAAAGATGATAAAATACGTTCCATAAGCGCGATAGTTGTTATAGGGTTTGGGGCGGCGGTTATTTATCATTACTTTGTCGGAGCATATCTTAACGTGGGATACCCGACAAATTCGTTTTTGTTTATTCCCCAGGATAGATTCATGGATTTCATTAATAATAGTCAATTGCAGACACAGTACAACGGATCATATTCTTACGGCGGGAGTCCAACCAACTACCTGTTTAATTTGTTCTCTTTGTTTAATAATAAGAGTGTTGTAAATAATTACGTTATATTTGCAAGTTTTTTTACTGTATTTTTATTAATATATAACTTCTTATATATGAAAAAACAAAATTATTCATTCGTTTCTCATTCTGGGGATTTGTTCATTCTAACTTTTCTTTCTTATCCGTACTTATTTTGTATTGACCGTGGGAATCCGGAAATGCTTATTTTTGTATTTCTATCAATTGCAATTTATTGCCATTTAAGAGGCAGGGATATATTAGCCGCCGCATTTCTGTCTTTTGCCATATCTGCGAAAATATATTTCATCATTTTTTTACTATTGTTCCTTGTTGACAAAAAGTACAAAGAGCTTGTCTTAAGCCTGCTATTCATGGTTATTATAAAAAAATTAATGCCTCTAATTGATAAAACGCTATATTCATCTGCAAATCCAAGCCATCTCCAGACCGATTTGGCACTGATTTCTATATTATTTATATTTGCAATCAGTCTTGTGCTGGTTAATTGGAACAAGGTGTATAATGATTTGAAAATAAATGTCATGTTATTTTTGAAGCACGTCAATTTATATGCAATAAGAAGAAAAATGTTAATAGCAACAATCACGGCGGTTTCATTGCTGGCGATAGCCGGTTTGTTTACAAAATTTGGGGATATTTACAAAAAAATCTATAATGATTTTCTGGGTCCAAACGTTCTTTATAATGCCAACTATGCGATAGGTGACGGTGGAGCGGCGCACTGCAGCAGTATTTACGGCATGGCAAAAGAGGTTTTAATTATGACAAAATCAAAAGTGCCTGTTACAACACTTTTTAATGTATATCCTTTTATTGTAGCTGTGTTATTTGTCGGGTTACTTATATATTTGTTTTTTGTTGAAAAGGTAATATGGAAAAAAGTTGCAATATTAACGTTGTCACTATTTGCATTTCCTTTTGTTACTGCGGATTATCGTCTTATTCATATTTTTATCCCGATGTGGCTGTTTATTAATAACGAAACAAAAAGTAAATTTGATCCTTTATATGCGATTATGTTTGGTTTGATGCTTATTCCAAACAAATATTTCATATTGCGGGGGGGGGTGGGGGAAGGGAGCATAACTCACGCATTGACAATAATTGTATTTATGTCTTTAATTATCTTTGATGGAATAAAAAATAAACTGAAACAGGAGTGTTAATATGGTTTTTTGCGTGTTTTATAAAAAGTTGAGTTTTATAACAAAATACTAAAAAATCCAAATAACAAAAAGGGCAAATTTATATGCAAAGCATAATACTGACAGGCGCGACAGGAATGCTGGGTACGGCGGTTATTGCAGAATGCATAAAGAATGGGATATCTGTTACGGCTGTGGCAAGGCCGTCATCCTACAGGCTTGGCAGGATCCCGAAATCCGGCAGTGTCACAGTTATTGAGTGCGGGCTTGACAATATGCATAAACTGCCTGCGCTTGTCACGGGAAAACATGACGCTTTTTACCATTTGGGGTGGCTTGGCACCTCGAAAAGTGAAAGAAATGATCCGGCTATCCAGGAGTTAAACGTAAAATACACTCTGGACGCGGTGAATGTTGCGGACGAATTGGGCTGCGGTTTGTTTTTGGGGGCGGGCTCACAGGCTGAATATGGCAGGTATGACGTCCCCATAAAGGAAGATTTTGAAACAAAGCCTGATACTGCTTATGGAAGGGCGAAACTTTCGGCCTGCAAGAGTTCCGCGGAATTATGCGGCAGATTGAAGATAAAGCATGTGTGGACGCGTATTTTCAGCGTCTATGGCCCGAATGATTCACCTTCAACAATGGTGATGTACTTCATAGGCAGGCTACTTGATAACCAGCGGGCATCGCTGTCTAAATGCACACAGATATGGGATTATATGTATTGTTCTGACGCGGCACGGGCCCTCCTGCTGGCCGGGGAAAAGGGCGGGGGCGGGCGGATATATAATGTTGGAAACGGTATTGGACGCCCCCTGATAGAGTATGTTAATATATTAAGGGACGCGATTGACCCCGCTGCCGTATTGGGCATAGGGGAGCTTAAACAGGTCGGAAAGCTCATGAACCTTTGCGCTGATATCACAAAGATAAAAAAAGACACGAGTTTTAAGCCTATGGTCCCGTTTGAGCGCGGTATAGAAGAGACCATTAAATGGTACAGGGAGAATATAAAATGAAAAAAATTTCTATAATGATACCGACTTACAACGAACAGGATAATGTAAAACCGCTGTGCGCCGAGGTGCAGAAGATATTTTCGGAAAAACTGCGTAATTATGATTATGAGATCCTTTTTATCGACAATTATTCCATGGATAAAACACGGGAATATATAGCTCAGCTTTGCGCGGAAAATAAAAAAGTAAAAGCGATCTTTAATGCCAGGAATTTCGGGCAGGTCAGGTCGCCTTTTTACGGGATACTTCAGGCGACAGGGGACTGCGTCATAGCGATATGCGCCGATTTTCAGGACCCGCCTGAACTTATTGAAACATTTGTCAGGGAATGGGAAAACGGCTATAAGATAGTGACCGGGAAAAAGTATAAAAGCAGGGAAAATCCTGTGATGTATTTCCTGCGTTCGCTTTATTACAAATTCATAAAGCGGGTTGCGGAAACAGAGCAGATAGAGCAATTTACGGGTTTCGGGCTTTATGACAGGGCGTTTATCGAAGTACTAAAGAAACTTGACGACCCCATGCCTTATATGCGCGGGATCGTGGCTGAGCTCGGGTACGCACGCAAAGAAATAGAATACACACAGAACAAGCGGCGTTCCGGTAAAACAAAGAACAACTGGTATACGCTCTATGACATGGGCATGCTCGGCATAACTTCGTATTCCAAGATGGTCATGAGGACAGCCACTATCATGGGTTTTTTTATCGCGGGAATGTCCTTTGCCGTCGCCATGTATTACCTCGTCATGAAGCTTGTATACTGGCAAAGGTTCCCGCTTGGTACCGCTCCGGTCATCATATCAATATTTTTCCTGGGGTCGGTACAGCTTTTTTTTATAGGGTTCCTGGGGGAGTATATACTTAATATAAACACCAGGGTCATGAAAAGGCCGCTGGTGGTTGAGGAGAAAAGGATAAATTTCTGATCCAAAAGAAATTCTCCGTTGCTTTTTCCCGCAGCCTGCAAGGCAAGGGATTTGCCGGGCATTGCCAAAATTCAGCTGTAAAAAATTGTCAATATTTTGTTTGCTTTTATAAGGGTAATATAGTAAAATTTATTTGTTGGCTTGAAGATACAAGATCCGGCAATGGACGGCGCGCTTTTAAGTTGGCCATTGCTGAAATTACCCAAAACGGGCGCGGGCCGTCAAGGAGACCTGTAATTTGACATTATTAATCTTATTTACGTATTTTGTGTTTATACTTGGAATGATGTTAAGCAAGGGCTGGTTGTTGGTTTGTTTGTCCGCGTGTTCAATCCTTCTTGTAAATATCGTCCGCAACAATAAAAAAATACTGGCTAACGTTGTGCCGTTATCTATCACGTTGATCATGCCGGTTTTAATAGGCTTATCCTGCTTTTTGTTCAATAAATCCCTTTATTATCCGGCCTTTTTTATATTCCTGCCGGCAATGATCCTTTTTGCCGCCTATTTCTATTTGCGCAGGGTGCCGGCCGAGAAATTTATAAATATAGGAATCGTTTACAATGAACAAAGCACGTCAACAATGGCTTTGAAAATAGGCTCCGCGGTTGCCGCCGGCGTAGCGGGATATTTTATGCTTGACCGGAAGATGTATATATTCTCTTATTTGTTATATGCGGTATCTTTTATACTGATGGTAAGGATGTTTAAGATCAAGGGCCATACGCCCCTGGGTGAAGTTGAGCAGGCTGCTGTTGGCAGATCCGGCTCCGTCGGCATCACACAGGACGCAGGCGTTTTTTTTGCCGCGTTCATAACGGTCATACTCGCGTTTAAAGCTTATTCTTATGTGATGGCTTTTGACGTTAAAAATTTCCTTATATGCCTGGCGCTCGCGGCTGTATTCGCGGCATTCGCGGCTGACAGCTTTAAGGCCGCTGGTTTGGCCGCAAAAACTGAAAATGATAAACTGGTCAAGTTTGACTATGTTTTTCTGGCTGTGGTGTTTATTTATGCCCTGGTTATACGGTCCATAGACTGCCTCGGATTGCCGCCCGGACTGCAGTCCGATGACATAAACGGTTTGATAGGCGTTGGTTCGGTTAATTCCGGCAGAAGCACGCTTTATTTTACGGATTTACACATCAGCATACTCCCTTTATGGATGTCATCAGTCATTGGAAAGTTATTCGGCCTCATGCCGATTTACGCCGTTAAAGCCCCCCATATAATACTTGGCGCTTTGAATATACCCTTTATATACCTGCTTGCAAAAGAGCTGTACAACAGGCGGGTGGCTGTCGTTTCTTCTCTGATACTTTCAGTGTTTTTTATGCATGTGTTTTTCAGCAGGGCCATTCCGACCTGGATAGAGGTTCCGGCGTTCGGTACTGCCGCGTTTTATTTTTTCATAGTGGCATTGAAAAGGGGGAAACCGCTGCCCGCGGTGCTGGGCGGCATAATGCTGAGTTTATCAATGTATTCCTACGACGCAGGCAAATTGGTGCCGATCGTGATATTATTTTATTTTGCAGCGATTATACTCTCGGATAATTCATACAGAAAATTCCTTAATAACAGGACTTACCCGCTTTTATTGTTCGCGTCCGCGTCCTTTTTGGCATTTTATCCTATTTTGATTTACATACTGACCAAAGGATCCGAGTATTTCGCTTTGTTAAACCGCGTCAGTGTATTTCACTACCTTTCCGCGCAAACACCGGCTTTTGCCACGCTTGCCGGCCGCGCTGCTATATATGTCTGTTATCTTTTTAAAGGAAACGTATTCTCCGCGTCCATGCCCTCGGCAAATATCCTGGATCCGGTGGGCTCGGCTATGATGCTCGCGGGTTTTTGTGTGATCTTTTCAGGGTTAAGGCGCGGCAACAACATTTTTATGCTTGCCTGGCTTTTTGCGGGGTCATTAGGCGCGTTTTTTTCCTCGAGCGTCGATGGCTTTGAACCACCGAGGATAGTTTTAATTTATCCGGCGTTTGCCATACTGATGGCGCTGGGGCTCGACTACTTTGCGGCCTCGATAGACCTTGTCCTGAAAAAACAGGGAAAGATAATCAGCGCGGCAGTGGTATTAACGGCCCTGGTTTTTATAACTTTTTTCGGGCTTCATACATATTTTGTGCAATATAAAAATGACCCGGTTGTAAAAATGATCTTCAATGAATACGCCCTTGAAATCAAGAACTTTGTTTCATCCCACAAAAAGGACGATGTGATCGTGTCTGATTTTTATAATTCAAACAGGGGGGTAACGTTCGCTTACCTTATGTACGGCGAAAAAATGAATTTCAGGAACATGGATGTATCCCTGCTTGAATTGAATAAGATCTATAATAACAGGGGCCAGGGCGTAATTATAATCGCCGAAGGCATGTACGCGGAGTATATGGATATTTTCAGGAAGTTTTTCCCCAACGCGGTGATCAAAACCCACTGGAATTATGACTGGTGGTTATTCGGTCCCGGCGAAAAGTACATGAACTTATATGGATGGAAAAACCCGGTTTTTACCCTGAATAAAGCCAGGACATTTCTGCACGACGTGTGCATAGACCCTGTGCGGCCCCAGGTTAATTTTGTAAGCTGTGAAATCCCGTATGGGGATATAAAGGACCTTTACGGTTTGAAAACAGTATATAGCAATAAAGGCCGCATAATAAGGGAAATAATTACAACGGACATGACGATAATCAAGGACGCGTCGTTTGATTCAGCGGATTTTTCCGGCGGGATTTACGCGCCGGAAACGGGCTGGTACGTTTTAACAGCGCAGGGCGCGGTAATGTCCGGACTGTCCGTCGGTGACGCGGATACGAAGAAAAACGACTGTGTTTACTTAAAACGCGGGCTAAACAGCATTGGGTTTAAGCTGGATAATTTTCACGGCGCTGATGCGACGGTGTTCTGGGTGGCGCAGGGAGGCAGCGGGTTTGAAAAGCTGCCGGCTGGGAATGTTATTGACATAACTCCGGAACCGGCCTTGAACAGTTATATTGAAAAGAACGGCAAAAAACTTTATGAATCCCTCGATTACGGCGTAAATAACAGGATATATTTTGCGGGGGCCAGGCTACCTGTCGCAGTTACCGCGGGTTTTGGCCATGATAAGTTTGACCGCATTTGGGACGGGTATATAACGATAGATAAAACGGGCTATTATGAGATTATGGCCCAGACGCCCAATGATTGCACGGTAAAAGTCGATGAGTCCGCGGTTTTCAGCAAAAAGTCCGGCATTGAAAGATCCAATGAACGCTGGCTGTCAAAAGGGAAACATAAAATAAAAGTCAGGCAGGTTTATGAATACCTGCCGAACGTGGACTCGTATCATATATGGCTTTTGAAAAAGAAACGGGGAGATAACCTGCCGTCGGTTGTGCTTTACAGCCAACTTTCGGGAAAATAACCGGATACAGCCGGACAACTGCCCCGCATCGGAAGCGAAGAAAAACACCGTTGTTTTTGGAGGGTTTTCCGGCAGTATCAATTGTTTGTTTTACACCGGCTGATAATAAAATGAAATCCACAAATCCAAAAATTCCGTATTTAAAAATTAAAGGCCTCGCTAGCCTAAAACCCCGCGCGTCTTTGTTATTGATTATTACCACCGCCTTTGATATTATTATGATTTGGAAGTGTTTATGCTAAATCTTAAGTTCCTGGGGTTCTAAAATGACTGCTGTTGAAATAGCAAATAACAGGATAATAATATAGAAAATATGTTAGTATATAAAAAATTAATTTGCTATTAAAGATATATCTTACTATATTATTTTTAATCCGGATCTCTTAAAAGGCGCGGAATGGAAGCGTATTTAATTAACTCTTGCAAGCCGCCGGAATAGAAAACATTTGACGGAGTTCAACCGGCAGTTATGTCTTAAAATATGCTTGAGAGAGTGCGTACTGATTATGTTGGAAAGGGTCAAGGTGAAGACTTATTCTATGAGTTTTCAATTGGTGATGAAGTTGAAACGATCACAGTATTATCATATAGGGACAGCTGAAAAACATGAGGGGTGTTTGTGATGTTAAATAGAAAAGTACTCGCAATGGGTCTTGGGATCTTATGTTTTATATTTTTATTGTTTTTTTTAAAAAGCCATCCTTTCGATTTAACCGATATGTTTGTCGCTGCGAAAGCGGTTATTTTGTTTACCGCTTCCTGGGTTTTCATAAAATATGGGACTGAGACCATGCAACACCCCGGAAAAGCTGAAAAAAAAGGAGTTTGGGAAATATTGTTGGAAGTCGCTGCGATAATCGGCCTGTTTGTTGCCGGAATCGTTCTAATAAATCATGGTTTTAAACTTTTTCACGGGTATGCTATAGAAAAGGCAATTTTGTTTTTTGCCGCCGGTTTAATTGTTTTCTTTGCGGCGTTCTATATTGCTGATCGCGTCGGGCGGCAACTGATACTTGCGAAACCCGTGTTTAAACCGCATAAACTTAAGTTTGTGGCCATTAAAATTATCATAGCTTTTATCTTGAGTTGTCTTGGGATCTTCTTCATGAAAACAAGCCACTCTTATCTGGCTCTCACATCTTTTGTTTTTGTGATTTTACAGCTTCTTCTTGTGTTTCAAAATCATATACCGTCGTTTTCCGTGGAAACAGTCATTGTCAGTCCTGTTAAACCAGGTGTTCCGGCTAAAATGTTATCGATTGCGATGATCGTATCATCTATTTACTTTTATTATCTTACATATACTTCCATGCACTTGTACGATATTCAGGCGGCTATCCTGTGCTTATTTTGCGGCTCTCTTCTTTTTGGGTTGGCGCCGCACGGCGAAGAGTACCGCAAACCTGCCGGGCCGGATTCCACGACAAATAACGCGGATATATATTATGCTGTATTTGTTTTCATATTGGGACTTATTGTTTTTGGCTGGAAACTTATGGATATACCGCCAGGTTTGCACGGCGATGAAACCATTAATATTTTGATGGCAAAAAGGCTGAAATCCGGCGATATCCTGCCGTTGGTGCTTGAGGATTCGGCGTTTAATGGGTTGACACTTCTGCATACCTGGCTTCTTTCCCAGATAGGCAGGGTTTTCGGTATAACAATGGTTATGGCAAGGTGGGTTTCTGTTGCTGTCGGCGCGGCAGGGGTTTCTTTTGCTTATCTGTTGGCGAAAGAAATATTCAACAGACGTGTTGGTATCATCGTTTCGCTGTTGATGTCTACTTTTTTCATGATGGTGCTATACAGCAGGATGGCTCATTCGTGGATTTTTGTACCGTCGTTTGCGGTAGTGACGTATTTTTTCTTTTTTAAAGGTTTAAAAACCGGCAAAGCGGCTTTTTTTGTGGCGGCGGGAGTATTTTTAAGTTTGTCGATGACTGTTTATAGCGCTGGAAAACCAACTTCTGTGGTCTTGTTCTTTTGGATGATACTCATGCTGGTAAGGAAGGAAACACGCATGCAGATACTGGCGAACTGGAAAAATATAGCCTTGATGCTGATTGCCGCTCTATTGATGTTTCTGCCGGTAATTAATTATATTATACATAATCCGCATAAATATTTTCAACGTATGGGCGATGTCACGCTGCTTCACGGTTTTCCTTCCAACTATCAGGAATTCAAGGCAATTGCGGATAACATATTGCGAAATATCCAGATGTTTATTACGGTATCGGCTGACGGGTATTGTCATAATATTCCAGGTAAGCCATTTTTTGATGAGTTTGTGTCTGTTGTTGCGATTGTGGGAGTGGGTTATTTATTATTCACATGGAAAAGAGAATCCAGTTCATTTTTGATCTTGTGGATTTTTTTTGGATTGTTGCCGGGCTTTCTTTCGAAATTGGGTCCTGAAGACCCGTATCCCGCCAGAACGGTTTTGGCCATACCTGCTTTGATGATTCTTATTTCACTTGGGTTGGACAGGCTTGCGGCAAAGATCGAAAGTTTTTGGCCAAAATATCTGAAGATAGTTTCTGCGTTGACTGTTTCATATTTTGTTGTGTGGTTTTCGTTCGCGAATTTAAGGGACTATTTTGTGGTTTTTACGAATGATCCCCACACAAAAGGTTATTACAGATCTATTGATAAGCTGAACGCTGATTACATGACTGATAATAAGGATAAACAAATATTCATTTCACCTTATTTAAGCTGGAATTTCTATTACGGCATGTCAAAACTGTTGTCTACGCCGGAAATGGAAAAGTTTATTTCGGTAAATGATGTTTCGCTTTTTGAAGTGTATAAAGTCTATGACAAAACAGGAAGGGATACCACGCTTTTAGGCGAAGGCATATATTATAAAATGTTTCCCATCTATAGGGAATATTTTCCTAATGCCAGAATTACCACCGTCTGGGATGATTTGTTTTGGCAATTTGATCATAATTCTAATATGAAATATTGTTATGAATGGGTAAATCCCGATAAGACGATAAATTTGAACCGTGGGTATTCATGGTTTTATTTGTATGATAATGACGTGAAATTCGTGAAAATTGCCAGGGTTGAGATTCCGTCAGCCGATCAAAAAATGGAATTTTCTCTGGCGGGTGTTTTTAAGTCGCATGGAAAAACTGTAGAAAAAAGTTCTGTGTATTTTCCTTTAGATTGCAGCGGTCAGGATTTTGACGATTTAAGCTTGAGCGGGTTGTTGGATGTGCCTGAATACGGAAGGTATGAGTTTCAAATTGATGGGGCTCGCGGCGCAATTTATATTGACGGTAAACCTGCGGAAGGGACCAGAGAGTTATATAAAGGAATACACAGAATAAAGTTTGTTTTTAAAGAAAAAACGAACAAGTTCATATCTGTTAAATGGAAAATGTCTGGTTCGGAGGTTTTTTCTGATCTTGATCGCCGGTATCTGATTAATTCTGACAAGGTGTTTGGTTTGTTGGCGGATTATAAGCTTGGTGGCAGGACTTTTTACAGGCAGCTTGAACCGGTCGTTGACTATAGGCTTTATTATTATAAACACAGACCGGCGGCCGCGTATATCCCGGCGGATGTTACGGATAAAAACGCATATGACTTGGAGTGGAACGGGCAAATAAAATTAAGTTCAAGAGACACTTACAGTTTCAGGCTTCACACATTGTATGATGCTGTAATTATGATTGATAACAAGGTGGTATTTAAAAAAATAAAAGATGTGGAAAAGGTAATCCCGACAGTGTTTGACCAGGGAATTAAAAAGATCAGGATAATTTCACACTATAGATATATCTCAAATTACTGGGATCCGGGTTCAACAATAAGGTTTATGTACAAAAAAGGTGATAAAAATGAATTTGGGCCCGTTACATATGACATGCTCTCGCCCGGAATTTAAAATATATATTCAGGTTTTTCATTGGCTGTTAAGGCGGTGTAGCGGGAATAAATTTGTCTTAAAACATGCCGGTAAATAAAGGTGCGGTGCGGCCATTTAGCCAGCATTAAGGCCTAGTTTCGCCATAAGCATATGATTTGATGAGTCAATTTTGGATCATCAAGTGGTTTAATTAGCCTTAAAAAGTATCTTGAAATAACCCCATAAATCATTTATAATATTGTATAAAATTTTTATAAAAAAAAGGAGCTTAATATTTCAAATATTCCGGTTTTATCTAACGAAATACAAGGATGGTTGACGGCAAAGGAAGCAGAGTTTCTATACTTGGCTGCCTCAAATTGTTCGAAAAATGGGGCGATCGTTGAAATAGGATCCTGGCGGGGAAAATCCACTGTTTTACTTGCGCAGGGGGCCTTAAGCGGACAAAAACCCACAATATATGCTGTTGATCCACATACAGGCGGCTTGGAAAAGCGTAATATTATCATGCTGACTTTTTATGAGTTTAAAAATAATATAAAAAAAGCAGGCGCTGATGAAATAGTGGTCCCGATTGTTAAAAGATCGGAGGACGCCGTGAAAGGGTGGAATATTCCGGTGGAGGTAATTTTCATTGACGGCAGCCACGAATTTGAGGATGTAGAAAAGGATTTCACACTGTGGGATCCGCATGTGATTGAAGGCGGCTTGATCATATTTCATGATACCAATGCCTGGCTGCAGAACGGGCCTTACAGGGCAATTAAAAAACACATTTTGAAGAGCAGGCATTTTAAGGATGCTGGTACTGTTGATTCGATTTTCTATGCGCGGAAGTGCGTTGAAAACACACAGACGGACCTTGAAAATATGGCCCGCATCGAAAGGTCGCTGCGCCACGTTGATGTTGTTAACTTTTTTTATGCGCCTATAAAAAAATTAATGTGCTCATTGGGTTTTAATGTTGTCGATATGAGCTATGCCGTTTACTCTCCGTGGACAGACCTGTCCACTTTCAATCCGTTGGCCGGTTTTTTTGTAAGAATAATGCGCAGACTGAAATTTAACAGCTACATCAAGGACGAGCAGGGCTGTTTTAAGGAATATTATAAAGCCGGCGGTTTGAAAAGAGAAATTCGTCATGCCGGGCATACTCTCCACGGCGTTTCGAAACTTTTCTATGAAAATGGGAACGAACAGGCGGAAATACCGTATAATAAAGGTTATATTGACGGTTGCTTAAAGGAATATTATGACAATGGAAAATTGCGGTCCGAGGAATTTTATGTAAACGGGGAACGCGACGGATTGTCGAAAGTATATTTTGAGAACGGCGTGCTTATGAAAGAAAAAAGATATTCGAAAAATCGAATGGTATCCGCGGCTGTTTACGATGAAAATGGAAAAGCGAGGAAAAAATAATATGATTAAAAAAGTTGCTTTGTTTCTTCTTTTGGCGTTATGGATAACCGGACAGTATTTTATTGCGGTCAAACACTTATACGAGGGTTTATTCATTAGTGTGGCGGCAATCGGCATAGGTTCCGTTATTATTTTGGTGAAACGTTCGTACGATAACTATGTTCCTTACGCGGCGCTTTTAGGCATTATAGCCGCTTTTACCGCTTCCTCTGTCGTAAGACATAATCCGCAGGTGGGTTTGTTGTTATTCGTGTTGTCAGGCCTGCTTATATTTATCGCAAAGCCAGAGGGAGAAAAACTGACGGTTTTGGGTGATGTGCCCGAAAAATCTTACCCGATGGAAAAATGGGAACCGTATTTTTTGACAATTCTGCTTATTTTTTCCGGTATTATCCGTTTTTATGACCTGCTTAATCTGCATCAGGGAGTTTATGGCCATGATTCCATACTTTTTTCGAATGTAGAAACACTGATGGCTTCTCCATTGTATATTCCGCACATCGGGGGGGGGTCAGATTGGCCAACTCTTGTTTATTATCAGGCGGCTTTTTTTGGGAAACTGTTCGGTTGGAACATCGGTTCAATGCGGATGGAATCCGCTTGTTGGGGGTTGTTGGATATTGCCGCGCTGTACTTTTTGATAAGAATGCTGGCTTCGCCCTGGGCGGCCGCGATCATGACTGCGCTTTTTGCCGTTAGTGTTCCTCACTTGAATTTTTCAAGGACGTTTTTTCCAGGCACTGTTGTTATGCTGGCGCCTATACTGGGTTTTTCTTTGCTGCTTACCGCGGTGAAATTAGACAAATGGAATTGGTTCATGTTCGCCGGATTTGCCGCCGGGTTGAGTCTTCACGGGTATGTCCCCGGCAGGATCGTTTTCCTGATGTTCCTGTTATGGTTTATATGGATATGGCTGTTTTACAGGAAAAAATTCCCTAAAATAAAAAATGTCATTATATTTTGGATAGCTTTTATAGCGATAGCTTCACCAGTGATATGGTTCGCCATCACAAATCCTGAACAATATAACGGATATGTGAACAGCGTCAATCCCAATAAAAGCGCTGGAATAATGGGATATATAACCATGTTTATTAACCAGATAGGCTCTTACGCGGGAATGTTTCACGTAAAAGGGGCTTGGGATACTCTTTTTCATGAGCCGTTCGAGCCTATATTGGACTGGTTCACCGGGGCTCTGTTCCCGATGGGTCTTTTTATGTGCCTGCTGATGTTCTGGAAACCCATTCCGGTGTTTATTTTCATCTACTTTATCGGAGGGATGGCGCCGGCCATGCTCGGCGGTGGCTGTTCTCCGCAACCAGATGTCCGCAGGATGCTCTTGGCACTGCCGGTAATATATATATTCGGTGGAATTGCTTTTGAAAGGCTGCGGCTGGTGGCCCGGAATAATTTTGGCGGTAAAGGGTCCGGGGTGTCGTTCTGGGTCTTTGTTTTTACTTTCCTGCTGGCACTGCCTTTTGGCGCAAATGAAATCAATACTTTCCTGCGCCAGCAAAAGGATCCGATCACGCTGGCCATTACCGAACATTACAGCTTTCTCGCGGGAAAGGAAATACAAAAGTACGCCGGAGATGAGATTAAACTGATGAACCTTTACGATTTGACGAACAATTCATGCGTGCTGCTTCCGCGCAATGTTAAATACACCGTGGTAAAATGGATAGACGATATGATGGTCCTGAATCCGGCAAAGGATAATGTGTTATTACTTGAACCTGTCTATGAATCCATGATCCCCATGCTGAAAAGAATGTTTCCGGACTGTGATGTAAAGATATTCAGGGAAGAAAGAACAGAACGGATCACAAGGTTTGATAATAATCCGGCCGTAACGGAAACGATGAAGTATACCGATCCTTACAATAAATTTGTCTATCTTGTCAGGGTTTTTATTCCAAAAGAAGATTCTGAAAAGTTCACAAATGAACTTTTTGTCGCCGGACCGGGCGGGCAGGAAAGGAAATCCGTGTATCTTCCCGAGTTTGCTTCCGTATATTCGGGACGCCAGGTGACTATCTCGGGAGGCCTTATATTGAAACAGGAAGGCGACCTTGTAAAATTTAAAATGGATTGGGGAGGTTTTACCCTGCTAATTGACGGGAAACAGGCTAATTTTGGATCGCAGCGTCAGCTTGAAGGAGGCACACATTACTTTGTTTTAAGGGGCACGGTACCACGGGGCGCCAAAACCGGCCTGCCCTTGAGTATATTGCGGGGGGAAATTGATCTTAAGGCTGAAGGACGGGTTGTGGCCATTGCCCCTTCGGCCGGGGTTGTCATCACTTTTTCACAGGGTAAACAACTGCTTGCGAACGCACCGGATTCAATAACGAGGCGTTCCATTGCTCCCATACGCCGTTTCTATCACACCATGGATTATTACATGCCATTTCCTGTAACCGTAAAAGGGTATATTTCTTTCCCTGAAAAAGGTGAGTATGAGTTTATGGCGCCGGGTTATATTTATAACCGGATACTAATTGACGGCAAAGTCGTATTTGACAACTATGAATACGGCACTGTTAAGAATAAAGCATCAATATGGCTGGAAAAAAACCGGAAGGTTACGTTTGTTGTTGAAAATATGGTTAATCAATCCGATGACAGACTCAGGGGTATTATTGTTTATTACAGGGAAAAAGGCAGAGTCCCCTGGAATATTCTCTCGCCTGATTTTATAGATCAATTAAAATAATCGTTAAAATATAAAGTTTAGAGGGAACAAGGTCTAAAAAAACCGCTATTTTTCTGTTTGTCGTTTTAGGCCTGGCGGGTCAGGCTATTATGTTCATAAAAAAGAATGATTTATTCCTTGTCAGCGTAGTGTTTTGTTTTATTTCGATTTTGGGTTTGACCCTATTAATAATGGCCCGGCAGGATTATTTGGCCGCTATTATAAGGTTTGGCGGCCCTGTCGTCGCTTTATTCTTGGCTATTGCCGGGCAAACGGTTGTAAAGGGCAATCCAGGTGCGGGGGTGATCTTATATGCGCTTGCCGCGGCATGCGGCAGGAAAGTGGGATGTTTAAATGAAACTATCAAGGTTTAATTTAAAGATGCAATGGTTTAAAACAGGGATAAGGGAGCTTGAATCGGTAGATTGGGCTTATTTTCTTGATGCGTACGGAAAGTTGGTGAAAAAAACTGACAGGGTACTTGAGATTGGAGCTTCTCATATAGCCAGAACGAAGCAACTGGCCGCAAGCTGCGCTGAACTTACCGGACTCGAAATAATGCCTGAGAGAAAACCGGATGATTTTGGCAATGTCAGGTTTAAAACAGGCAATTGGGAAAAGCTTTCCGGAATTTTCGAGCCGGAGAGTTTTGATATGGTGTTGTCCAGCCATGTTATTGAACATGTGGAACATGACGTTATGGCTATGAAAGAATTGTATAAAACGCTGAAGCCGGGCGGGGCCGCAATAATCACGACCCCCAACATCATGCGCATGGCGGCCGTTATTGAAAAACTGTTCAAAGGCCCGAAAATATTTCCCTGGTTCGAGCATATGCGGGAGTATGATGAGCCGGGTCTGATCCGGTTAATTAAAGAAGCCGGATTTATAAAATATGAAATTATCCCGATCGCTTTTGGCATAACAGGGTGGAAACTGTTTATTTACATTGAACCTGTCCCGCAAAAATTAAGGAAATACTGCTGTTTTTGGATGGTTAAGTTGTTCAAATAGAACGGGCCATATATTAATAGTACGTTTAAAATAAGGATCTGCTTACCGGCGTGTCCGCTAAAAGGAGATGTTGTGAAAAAGTTCAATAATCCGATTAAAGATTTTGCATATTTTTTGTATCGGTGGATCAATCCTGTTTTTGATCCGGTTAAATTAGCCCTCTTTATACCCAGGTATGCCGTTTTTTTTGCTAGCTGGATGAGATATTCACTGATGAGGGGGTCTGAAAAAAGCGGCCTTATCGATTCTTTTCCAAGCCTTTACGATAACCTTAAAAAAACGCCTTTTGATTCGCACTACTTTTATCAGGATATATGGGCCTTTAAAAAGGTAAAAATATCAGGCGCGCCAGCCCATGTTGATGTGGGATCCAGGATTGATTATGTAGGCTTTCTTACCGCAATCTGCAATGTCACATTCATAGATATCAGGCCGCTCCTGGCTGATCTGGATAATTATAAATCTATTGCCGGTAGCATATTGAAAATGCCTTATGAGGATAATTCAGTTTCATCCATATCCTGCCTGCACGTCGCCGAACACATAGGCCTTGGAAGATACGGAGATCCGCTGGATCCCTTCGGTACGAAAAAGGCGTGCACGGAGTTGAAGCGGGTATTGGCTGTCGGTGGGAGCATCTATTTTTCTCTGCCGGTAGGCAGACCCAGGCTTTGTTTTAATTCACACAGAATTCATTCGCCCGGACGCATATTGGAATACTTTGAAGGACTTGAACTGGTTGAACTTTCCGGAATTAATGATGACGGCAGATTTATAACGGACATAAAGTATGATGTTCTTGAAAATTCTGACTATGCGTGCGGTCTTTTTCATTTTAAGAAGCCTGTAAAATAGGGCCGGGGATCAACTGTAATAACGCCGGCGCACGTTGATAACCCCTGGCAGATTTCTGTTAAAGAACAGGATTTACTTAGCTGCAAAAAAATCATCGAAACCAGTTGGTCCCAGCAATAAAAACCTTCCGTATGTTTCTCGGCCGATTTTTATTTGACCAGTCGTTCGAACTTGTACCGTACCGCGGTTCTTAAGGTATTATTATATGGTTGACACTGATAGGAGGTTATGATATTTTATATCATTAATTACTTTAAATTCAGGAGGATAATTACGTAAATGAATTATAATCATATAAAAAATATTCTGATCGGTATAGCCATGATTTTACTGATTTTGGGTCAATTTTTTATAATAATTGCGCCAAACCAAATGTTTCTGGGCATAATTTTAAATATTATTTGCGCGTTATTATTCGCGCTTTCTTTTACCGGAAAATTCACTGTTATATTGGATTTTTTTGGAAGACTTTTTGCGCCGAAGCCATTGCATATTCCTGTTGTAGTTAAGGCAGGCAACCACAAGAAGGATAAGGCAGGGATCCCGGACAATCTGCAGGATTCTCACCATAACCTGCCAAGGATCCCGTCTCTTAATCTATACGGATGGCTGCAGAAATTAGGAAATGACGGTATAAAGTTTTTTCTTCCCAAGTGGATCTTTTTTGTATTTTCGGTGTTTTTATTTATAACTGCACAGTTTTTATTTATTGGCGGAAAGCTAATACCTGCCATAGCGTTACTGGGAGTCATTATCATTACTCTTGTTTTTGTATTCAGGCTGAAAGCGCCGGGATTGGATGTGAATATAAATTTTGGCAACGGCTTAAAAGTGCTGTCCATGTTGTCAGGTCTGGTTTTAATAGCTTTTGGATGGTTCCTGCTTATAAATCAAAAAATTACAGTCCAGGAATGGGGAGTAGCCTTAACAGTCCCAGGTTGTATACTAGCTTTTTTAGGGCTGCCGCAACGGTTGGTGTTCGATAACCATGAGACTGCGTCAAAAAGTGATATACTTTTCGAAAAATCCGGATTTTTTAATAATTATCTTATAAAAGTGGTTCTGATAATACTTTCTTTTGTTTCCATTAAAATAGGTTACAGTATAATGATGAGTCCGGAATACAATATGTATTCAATGTTGTTTTACGGTTTGGCTATAATGTTCGTATTCTTCAGCTTTCCTCTCATTAATTTTGCCGAAAAACCAGTTGATAATAAATATTTGGATATGGTAAAACTGGCGTTTGCCGTAGTCGCAATTTTTATCGCTTATTTGGGGCAGCGTGATTTTGTTGCGGGAAAGGTAAATGTCGCTATAATCAAATATATTATTGCTGCTGCTATATTTATTATTGCTTTTCCGGTTTATTCGTCCAAACTCGGGGAGGAAAAGGAACCGTTCCCCATTAAAATAGAAGTGATGTTCCTGCTTGTTATTATGATCGTGGGTATATTTCTCAGGTTGTATGAAATTGATTTGAGACCGTTTGGCCTTGAAAATGATGAGGCAGGCGGTTACACATACAGGCTTGACGCCCACGGCGCGCCAACAGTGCCTTTAAATGTTGGAAATTTCGGCATTGCGGTTCACATAGTGCAGTTTTTTAGCGCCATTATCGGTGAGTTAAATAGGACCGGTATCAAAATGCTTGGCGTATCTGTCGGATTGATCTCCATACCGATAATGTATTTTTTTATAAGGTCGCTTTTGAACCCCCGTTCGGCAATATTTGCGACTACAATATTTACTTTTTTAAGATGGAACCTATATTATTCCAGGGCTGGGCACGGGGCTGTATTGTCAAATGCCGTGGAAATATTGGCTTTTTTCTTTCTTTTTAAGGCTATTGAAACCAGGAAGTCTCTTATTTGGTTCTTGGCCGGGCTATGTGTGGGACTCACCTGGCACGGTGTTATGACGGAGTTCTTGCTTATAATTCCAGTTGTTCTTTATTTTGTCATTAGTTCGTTCGCGCATAAGGGATTTCTTAAATCTAATTTAATAGGTATATTTGCATTTCTTTTCGGCTTTTGGATCTTTGGTTCCATGATCGTCCACAATTTTCCTATGAATAAAACAATTTACTTTTCAAGGGTGGCGGAAGTTTCTGTGTTCAGCAAGGATCCCAACGCTCCAAGCAAAAATCCGGCAAAGGGTATAGTGGAAAACACCAAACTTGTGCTGCTTATGTTTAACCATCAAGGTGATTCAAGGCAGCGTAATTCCGGCGGCAATCCTTTCGATCCAACTATAGATTTCACAAGCTCGATTTTTTATGCTTTGGGATTTCTATATGTTATATATTACAGCAAATACTATATGTTTTTTATACTGGCCATGGCATTTTTATCCCAGGCTGCGGGATCCATTTTTTCTATTGAAGCGCCTTCCGCGATGAGGGCCATAGGAACCATGATACCAATGTTTTTCCTTATTGCCGTAATTTTTGACAAAATATGGCTTGCATTCAGAAAAGTATTTGGAAAAAAAATGGAGTTTATTTATTTCCCGCTAATACTGGCGATTTTTCTCGTGCCAATAATAAAGGATAACTATTATCAGTATTTTGGAAGATGGATAGGGGGATTGGATGAGTTGACCACGGCAACCGGGCTTTACAGTAAAAGCCTGGGAAACAAGTGGCGGGTTATGCTGTATACCAATTTGTATTATCCCGGCCATCCGCCTTTTAAAATAAACCGTTCAGAAAAGGCTAATACAGCTTCAAGGCTGACAACCGCCTTGACCTACCTGAAACGTGTTGATACGGATAATTTCGCGTTGTTATTTCACTATGATACATGGCAAAATCTTGACAGCATTAAAAAACATTATTTTCCCGAATCCAAGTTGGAAATTGTTGACCATAAATGGTTCAATAAAAAACTTAAGCCAGGTGAAGGCTTAGGTGGCTTTGCAAAGGCCGTACTTGTGACAAATGAAGAATTAAAAAAGAAAATGGGATTAACTGGAAACTATTCGTTTGGCGGAGGCCCGTTCCCGAACGAAGAACCGGAATTTAAAGTGCGGGATTCTTCAATGGTGCCGTATGTGGCCACATGGAGCGGCGTTTTCCTGGCTCCATATTACGGCAGATTCAAATTTGAAAACAACGGTACGGCCGACTTTACGCTTAATATTGACTATAAAAATATACCGAAAGGTTCGGATGTGCTGCTTGCAGAAGGGTTCCATAAAATTAAGATCACTGCTTCGAGGAAAAAGGGCTCGGATACTTTGTCGTTAAATGTCAGGGCAATCGGTCTGACCGACACATCGTTCAGGGGCACAGAAATGATAAAACTTGACAGCAAGTATCTGTATAACTTTGGAATAATAGGATTGCACGGCTATTATATCAACGGTAATAGTTTTGATCAGACCAATAAGGATTCCGAGATAATAGATTCCAACATACAGTTTGATGGGGCGGTCTATACAACTTCGGCTTATTGGAACGGAACAATAAACATGCCGGACTCGGGCCAATACTTTATTACTGCATCATGTAACGGATATGTAAGGATAGTCGTTGACGGAAACAGCTACTGGGAGCAAATTAATGACCGTTCCACGGAATATGCCGAAAAATATTTCAGCAACAAGCCCATGAAACATGTCCTATCTTTCAATTTGTCCAAAGGAAAGCACAGGATAACCATATATAATCTCAATTCAAATATAATGCATTTGATGTGGAATAAAGTGGGGCAACCGTCAGAACCTGTTCCTGTAGACGCGCTTGAGCCTGATTACGACATATCAAAAATTTAATTAAAATTTTTTAAAGGAGAGCACCAATGGCAAAGTCAAAAAAAACGAGAAGAAAAGAACCAAAAGTAGTTGCAACTGTATTGCCGGTCAAGGAGGCGTCGCCGAAAAAAAACGGGGTGCTGATATTCTTTTTATTCGTGCTGGTGATTTTTACGTCTGTTGAAATATTTATGGTTGCACAGCAAAAAATAAAGCAAAATAAAAGGCCGGAATTTATCATGTCCTGGCCGTCCGAATATAAAAAGGGACTTACCTCCATGGGCGAATACGGAGATTTTATTTATGGTGTGGAAAATACCAGTACCGGCCTTGTTTACAAAATAGACAAGAAGGACGGGTCTTTAGCTTTTCTCTTTCAGCTGCCGGAACTGGTTTATTCCGCGGTGCAGGATTCAAAAGGTGATATTTACATACTTGATAAAAAGAATACAATCCATGTGTTTGGACCGGATAATAAACTTAAGAAGAAAATAAATGTTGATGACGCGAAGACCGCGGGTTGGATAGAGGTTGATTCAAAAGATAACTTCTATGTGGTGGATCTTACTTCTTCGATAATAACAAAATATGACCCGAATTTCAAAAAGATATTCAGTTTTGGCGGGAGAGGCATAGGCAATGAGAATTTTACAAATGTTGGAAAAGTTTTTGACGGGCCGAATGACCAGTTGTATTGCGTGAATATGCTGGATGAAAATAAGGCGCAGATTAAAATTTTTGATTCCAACGGCAAATATAAAAAAAGCTGGCTTATAAAGAATGTGAAGAAGTTCACATTTCTTGAAAATCTCGCAATCTTACCGGATGGGTATGTTTATTTAAATTCTTTTGCCGACAGTCTGATATATGTTTTCGACAACAATGGAAAATTCAAGGGTACATTTGATACGGACATTGGCAAAAAGTTTTTAATTACAAGCCCATCTTCGATAACCGGCGGTAAAAACGGTATTATTTACGTTGCGACCCATGATCTGGTTGCTTTTAAACCGATAAAGTATTAATTTAACCGCATATAAGTTACTGTAAAAAAGGCGGCCGAAAGGCCGCTTTTTTTATTGCCATAAACAACATGGCCTGAATGCGCTAATTGCCCGGTAATAGGCCTGATGTATAATGCCGATATGCCGGGTTTTCAGCATTGATTTATGATATGAACAAATTGAGTTGGAAACGGCCGACTTTAAGTTTCTTTCATGTTTTATTGAGGCTTTTATCATTGACACTATGCTGAAATTCAATTATAATTAACAAAAGAGTTAAAATGGAAAGGAGTTTTACAATGAAAAAATCTTATATTCATACTTTGGTAATACTTCTTGCGATCATTACTATCGGCATAGTCAGTTCCGTCACTGATAATAAATACATTACCAAGGTTTACGCATATGTGTCCGGGTATATTCCCGTTACACCAACTTTCTACTGGGTGAGTCCTTTTACGGTTAATGATTTTGACACAAATCACGGCCCGGTGGTCATGGGATATCCCCCGCTTGGCTCTGAAGTTGATTATACGGGGTGGCAAAAGTCATATTTCGGCGCTGTGCCTTATCCAACGCCCCAAATTTCAGACTGCGCCAACAATGCATGCCCTTCGCCTATCGGGGATACCATGATACCTGGCACCGCTCATAACAGCGGTTTTCTGCGCGTTGAGTGGACGGGTAGTAACAACAATGATCCCCAATACATTCACCTGACTAATTATGCACAGGCCACGCCCGGTTCTTATGGGATGAATTTTCAAAACGTCAACTGCAACGGCGGCCTTGTATCGGGCTTAGTCACTTTGACGGCATCCACATCCGGTACGTTCGGGGACTGGGGATGTTACGGGTACATGCGGCTTTATTTGTATAATAATTTTGGGGCAAATAACGGTTCGCAGTCCGCGGTTTCCCAGACAGTAATGCTTTTTGACGGTTCTATGACTATTACCACGGGCGCGATTACTGCCGAATCGCTCGGAGGCCCGTCACTATGGGTTAACCATCTGACAGTGTCGCTTAATTACCTTTCCAATCAATATAATAACGTAACGGGCCGTTATTTCAGCGTGACCAATATAACAGATGTAATTATACCGGCCTCAGGGACTGATTTCACCGGCCGTCTGGCTCCGGCAAATCCGGCAGCTTTTTCACCGGGAGCCGGTTCACTTTTCATGTATTATGACTGGCTGGTGCTTGGAGATTCTACAGCAGTTCCCGCTTACCAATCGCCTTCAAATATAAGTGTGACAACAGCTTTTGGCCCCGGGCCAATAGGCGCGTATATTGACTGGACAGCCATAGACCCGGCTACATATGGGGCGTCCAATACGATAACAGCTTATCATATTTACAGGTCCAAAATCAGCAGTCCCGGCACTCCGGGCGTCCCTGGTACGGGAGGCCCGTACATATCTGTTGCTATTGTGCCGGTAAACCCGGTGGCGCCTATGAATGTTTCGAGTTATGTTGATACGCTGGTGCCGGGCGGCTCGGTTTACTGTTATAAAGTCCTCACATGCAATAACGGCCCGACAATCAACGCGCCTGATGAAAAATATAATACAATAAATGCCTCGTATCATGAACCGCGGCTTAACGACACTATCGTCATAGAAAAGTGTGGATATGTCGCGGCAAGGCCGACATTTACGCCGACTCCACCGCCCTACATCGGGACGCCAACAATAACGCCGACACAAGGGCCGCCTACAGGAGATGTAAATATTAAAGATGCGCATGTTTATCCTAATCCGTTTAATCCGAATGCCGGTTCAGGTTTTTTTCATGTAGGAAACGTCAAGATTGGCACTAAAATACACATATATGCCATGGATGGCATGCTTGTGAAGGACGGTGTTTATTCGGAAGGTTTGGCATTTACTTGGAACGGCAAAAATAAAAACGGTTCCAAAGTCGTTTCAGGCCTTTATTATCTTGTGCTTGAGGATCCGCAGCATAAAACCGCGGTCTTCAGGATTATAGTCTGTTATAAGTGTGATCCTGTTTATCACGCCCCTACCCCATAGAAGAACTGCGGGCTTATTATATCCGGAATTAAATTACTAAAATTTGAGGAGCGCATAATGAAGAAATTTGCGGCAGCTGCGGGCATTTTGCTTTTTGCTTCGGTTTTATTTGCCTCGGAATTTGGCGGGGTAACTGCTTCCCCGTATTTAAACATAGGGGTTGGCGCGCGCGCCAGCGGCATGGGTGAGGCTTATACAGCCATAGTGGATAACGTTGACGCGAGCTTCTGGAACCCCGGAGCTTTGGTTAAGGTCGAAAATCCCCAGTTTTCCCTCATGCATAACCAGAATTTCGGCGGTACGTCATATGAGTATCTTGCCGTGGGTTTCCCCGCCGAACAGCTTGGTTTTAACATCTGGGGAACCATAGGAATTTCAGCTCTGCTTGTCAGGGTGGAAGATGTGGCAACGACAAAGGAAGATTTATCGGGGAATTGGTCGCAGGAGCAGGCGATTTTAGGCGAGGTTTACGGGGTAGGAGGCACTGTCCTGGGGCTTTCATACAGCTGGCAGGCCGCAAAGCAGTTCGCGGTCGGGGCCACATTAAAACTTATCAACCAGAAAGTTGCACTTGAAGAAGGCTGGATACCGGCCATGGATATAGGGATACTTGTAAATACAAATCTGCCGGGATTTGACCTGGGTATGGTTTTTCAGAATGTTTCTTTCATGCAGATGAACCAGGTTAAAGGCGCGCCAAACGCGCCGCTTCCGCTGAACCTGAAATTCGGCCTTGGATATAAAACAAAAAGGATGTTCACTTCCGAAGACGACCCGCGTGACGGTTTTGCCATAGACATAGACGGCATCCTACCGTTACAGCCGGCAAATATGCCATTTGGCCTGAATTTTGGTATGGAATATATGATGAACTTCGGCGACAACCTTTTCAAGCCGAGGTTTGGCTACAGGTTTAACGGAAACGCGTTCATATCTGATTTAGGCTGGTTTTCGGGCTTTACTTTTGGTTTTGGTTATTCCAGGAATTTTGACGGTGTGGATGTGGGCGTAGATTACGCGTTCATTCCTTTCGGTGAGCTTGGCATGTCAAACAGGGTGGGTATGACCATTAACGTGGGACAGCCGACGCCGACGCCGACGCCTAAAGCCTTAAACCCGCCAAAGATGGTCAAGCTTAGACCTGAAGCAAAGAAAATATGGGTCATGTGGAGCATGGACAAGGGCTCAAAAGTTAAAATTGCCGGATATAATGTTTATATGAGTTACAAACCCGGAGGCAAGTACTACAAACTTACAAAAGTCCCGGTTGACGCTACCAGGTATTACCTGAAGGTGGGGCCGTTAAGAAGCGGTTTGCGGTCCTACTTTGTGGTCGTGTCGGTGGATGAAAAGGGCAGGGAAAGCAAATACTCAAAGGAAATATCCGCGGTCCCAAAATAATTAATATTTAATATTAATATTTTAATTGAAACCTAAATAATAACGGAGGGCTTTTATGATTTACGATTTTAAAAAATATGACGAAGTTAAAAAGTTTTTTACAGACTCCTGTCATTTGCACAACCCTTGTGAGGTCATACTTTTTCACGACCAGAGGGACACGGTGAACAAAATGCTTGCTGAGGTCGCGCAGGAAACGGGAAGGAAACTTATTGACAAGGACTTATCCACCCTGCTGCCAAATGAATTGGGTTCCATGACCCTTGATCGCACGTTGCCCGGCTGGCTCTCCCCGGTCCTGAAAGATAAGGACGGCAAGGGGTACATAATATATCTCAGGGAGTATCATGTCGCGCCTTTAAAAGTCCAGACTGATGTGCTAAATGTGCTTATTAAAAAGAATTTTGAAGGCGTGGAGTTCCCCAAAAATACGCTCATAGTCGTCGGTGCCCGCAAGGAAGATGAGGCTGCGGAAGGATTAACGCATACCCATGTTGTAAAGTTTTACAAATAGAAAACCGCGCGTTTATTTTAAGTGTTTGAACAAACGGATGAGTTCCGCAAAACTTTGTGATATGCGGTCAAAGTAATATGTTTTGTATGGAAATTTATCATGCACGAATAAGTTACACGCCTTTCTATTGTAATCCCCAGGCATTTATCATTTGAACTATTCTGCCTAAAATTTGAAATTATTGCGGTTTTATAACGAGACTGTCGGAAAAGTCCTTAATTTCCGCAGATCGCTGAATAAACCTGCGTCCGCCCGGGATAAGCCGGCCATTTTAACAAGTCATATATGTTATTGACTTTTTACCCCTGCAATAATATAATTAAACACCTTTAATAAAAGGAAAAAAGGGATTTTTACGCTTTTTCCCGGTTAGAACAGGTATATCATTATGCCTGTCCATATTTACGGTTAAACTAAAATGAGAGGTTGTTATGGAAAAGAACGTAATCAAGGTGGGATTGATAGGTTTCGGGACCATAGGCCGCGGGGTTGCGAAATTATTCCTGAATTCTTCCTCGATCATTAATAAAAAGGCAGGCATAAAAGTCGAGCTTAAAAAGATATGCGACCTGGATATAAAAACAGACAGGGGCGTAAAACTCCCGGAAGGCATGCTGACAAATAACATAAACGACCTTTTAAACGACCCGGAAATAGACATAATCATTGAACTTATCGGCGGATATAAACCCGCTCTTGATTTTGTACTGAAGGCTTTAAATTCCGGCAAGCATGTGGTTACGGCGAATAAGGCCCTGCTTTCAAGATACTGGGACGAGATAGCGGCTGCTGCGGTAAAGAACAGCGTGGAAATCATGGCTGAAGCGTCCGTGGGCGGCGGTATTCCCATACTCAGGGGGATGGACAAAGGCCTGGCAGCGAACAGGATAGAAAAAATAATGGCCATATTAAACGGGACCTGCAACTATATACTGACTAAAATGACTCTGGACAAAATGTCGTTTGACGCGGCGCTAAAAGAAGCGCAGGCAAAAGGTTTTGCCGAAGCGGACCCGACGCTTGACATCGAGGGTTTTGATACCATGCATAAGATTGTCATACTCTCATCCATGGCGTTCGGCACGAGGGTGAAAGAGTCGGACGTGCCCGTGGAAGGCATAAAAGGTGTGGATTATACGGACATACAGTACGCCGATGAGTTCGGTTATGTAATGAAACTGCTGGCGGTCGCGGAAAAGGAAGGCAACCGGGCCGACATACGCGTGCATCCGGTTCTGATAAATAAAAAGCACCTTTTGGCGTCCGTCAATTACGAGTTTAACGCAATATACTTAAAGGGCGACGCCGTGGGCGAGACGCTTTTCTACGGCAGGGGCGCGGGAGAGATGCCGACGGCCTCGGCTGTTTTATCCGATGTCATTTATATCGCGGGAAATATCGCACACGGAATGACAAAAAAAGTACCTTTCATACAGGAAAGAACAAAGGCTGTAGAGATACAAAAATCAGGTACTGCCGTGTCAAAGTATTATCTCAGGTTTAATGTCGTGGATAAGCCGGGCGTCCTGGCAAGCGTCGCGGGCATACTCGGAAGGAATAACATCTCCATAGAGTCTGTCATACAAAAAGTGCAGGACACACATTCAAAAGTGCCCGTTGTAATTATGACATACGGCGCCAAAGAAGCGGACCTGAAAAAAGCGCTTAAAAAGATCGACGCTATGAACTATGTGAAACAAAAGACGGTTGTGTACAGGGTGGTTGATTAGATATTCTTACACCGCGTTTTGTGCGGTGTTAGAATATCTTATGCCGGTTCTCTCGGCGTAG